>Ga0209395_1001833_pt1 | contig 29104 bp, 26 predicted proteins | sample GOMGulsemesocosm_3_FD_184635 | JGI IMG/M metagenome (GOLD analysis project Ga0209395, IMG submission 184635) | Methane-oxidizing microbial communities from mesocosms in the Gulf of Mexico - GOM9D Gulf of Mexico (SPAdes) (version 2) | ecosystem: Environmental > Aquatic > Marine > Cold seeps... | reverse complement strand
GCGTCAGCTTGCTGTTGCAATCAAGCGCGCTCGTTACCTAGCTTTACTTCCATACACAGACTTACATCAGTAAGTCGGTTATTGAATTTTTAGGAGAAAGGTAATGCAAGTTATTTTACTTGATAAAATTGCTAAGCTTGGCGGTTTAGGCGACAAGATTTCTGTGAAATCTGGTTACGCACGTAACTTCCTACTACCGCAAAAGAAAGCGGTATTTGCTAGCAAAGAAAATGTAGCAAAATTCGAAGAGCGTCGCGCTGAATTAGAAGCTGGTCTAGCTGCTAAATTAGCAACGGCTCAAGCCCGTGCTGAAGCTGTAAACGCGTTACAAAACGTAGTTATCACTTCATCTGCTGGCGAAGAAGGTAAATTGTTCGGTTCTATCGGTACACGCGATATTGCTGATGCAGTTACTAAAGCTGGTGCTGAACTAGCTAAAAGCGAAGTTCGTTTATCAGAAGGCGCATTGCGTCACACTGGTGAATTCGAAATCGTTGTTCATCTTCATGCTGAAGTTGACGCTACTGTTACTATCGAAATCGTTGCTGAATAATTTCAGTCGATTGGTATAGTACTAAAAAACCGCTCAAACTATTGAGCGGTTTTTTTTTGTTTTTAATTCAATAATATCTGCTCAATCCCCCGTACATTCTATTTCACTAATTCTTATATCAATGTAATTGGTATTACAGCGTTGCTCTCAATCCCAATAATCAGCTTATGTGGTCATTCGAGCGCCTCGCCTACAGCATGTAGGCGCTTATGTTCAGTCTGGAACGATGAACATGTGTTCCAGCCAATTTTCTGTTAGCACAACAAGATCACATAATTAATGCAAATGGTATTAGCAGTTCCCGAAAAAGCATCTAAACTTAATCATAGAATAATTTGTGCGGTCTCGCTGTTGTTAATCAAAACAATTGAGTCCACTAAACGTTAATCAATAATTACGGATACCTATGTTAAAGGAAGTAATAAAAATTCTACAAAATAGCCTGCAAATAGAAGACTGCAGCGATTGGAACGAAGATACCCTGTTACTTGGTGCCATTGCCGAATTTGATTCGATGGCTGTCGTTACCGTGTTAACGCAATTAGAGGATAATCTAGGACTGAGTATCGATGATGATGAGATCAGTGCCGATATATTTGAATCGGTAGGTCATCTCACAAAATTTGTACAGGCTCGGTGCTAACGCTCTATGAAGCCAAGGAGTAGGTTTCTATTAAGTCATGAGGCGCACATATTACTGACGGGCTTTGAGCCCGAGTCAACGATAACTCAGTACATTATTATAATTCCCCCTTTTGCGGAAGAAATGAACAAGAGTCGTAAACAATGTAGCGATTTTGCTCGAACGATTGCAATGGCTCCATTCTCGACTACGGCTGTCTATTTAGTCGATTTATTTGGTTGTGGTGATAGTGAAGGGGAGTTGGTCGACGCGACTTGGTCAATATGGCGCAACAATGTATTAGACGTCGTTATACAGCTAGATAAAGATCATCACCAGGCCAGTTGTGTATTACTTGGCATTCGCTTGGGCGCGGCTCTAGCTCTGGACTGTGTTATGCATGAGCTGAGTTTCAAACACCCCCGTTTGGTGTTTTGGCAGCCTGTGCTTAATGGTAAGCAATTTGTATCTCAATTTATGCGCCTAAAAATTGCCGCGTCAATGTTAACTGGCATACAACTATCAATGGCTCAGATCCGCTGCGAATTAGAGCATAAAAAGTCCGTCGAAGTCAGCGGTTATACTTTATCCACTTTATTAGTTAGTTCGCTAGAACAACTTAACTTTCATCAACTCGAACAATTGCCCTCTTGGATCAACCTACTTTGGTTCGAGGTAGGGCCTGAAGCAGGTAACTTACTAGCGATTAGTGAAAAAATTGTATTGCGTTGGCAACAACAAAATCGTGTGGTTAGTCACTTCTGCTGTGGCGATGCATTTTGGCAGTCGGTTGAAATTACTACTGTGGCTGCGCTAACCGAGTTAACCCAATCTTATTTGTCGAAGTGCGAAGAATGAACGAGCAACCGATATGTTTTTTAAGTGATAACCGTTGGTTGAGCGGGATCATTCATCGCCCAGCAGTATTAACCGGCACGCAGGGGGTGTTGATAATCGTGGGGGGGCCGCAAACTCGAGTTGGTAGTCATCGGCAGTTTGTATTACTAGCACGACGGCTCACTGAGCAAGGTTTTTTCGTGATGCGTTTTGATCTTCATGGAATGGGGGATAGCGATGGTGAAGTCGACTCTTTCTTAAATTCCACTAATGATATCGATAATGCAATAGATCAATTCAAAGAACAGTGTCCTGGCATGTTAAACGTTAATTTATGGGGGCTGTGTGACGCCGCTTCAGCTATTTTGCTCTTTTGTCAGCGTGAGCCGCAGCGGAAAGTAAGTCAGTTAATTTTACTAAACCCCTGGGTGACTAGCGCCAAACTAAAAGCAAACGTGATGATTAAACATTATTACCTGTCCAAGCTAGTTGACCCTCAATTTTGGCGTAAAACATTAAGCTTAAAGTTAGACCTTAAGGACGCTATTTGGGGAGTGTTTAAGAATGTTACTTCATTACTCGCCGCGCCTGTTGATACGAAAGGTGAGCAGTTGGAGCGGCCAAATCAGGTTAATTATGTCAATCTAATGCATCAGGGCATAACAAATTTTGACGGCGCAGTGAGCATCATATTAAGTGGTAACGATTTGGTTGCCGCAGAGTTTGAACTACTGATTAGCAAAGACAAAAAGTGGCGACATATAAGCCAGCGCATAGGAATTACCATTAGCAGGGTAGATGGTGCCAATCATACATTTTCGAGTGAATATTGGCGTAAACAAGTTGAGAGTATTACGCTCGGCACTTTGAAAAATAAAGCATAACGCGAACTTAAAGGGTATTTATGAACTACAAATTACTAAAGTTATCTCTCATTGTTCTCTCGCTATCAGGCATATTAATTGGTTGTGGTGATGATAGTACTAGCGCACAGCATCTTGCTGCGGGCCAAAAATTTCAAAATAGTGGAGATACTAACGCGGCGGTCATCGAATTTAAGAATGCGTTAAAAAAAGAGCCTAGTAATGTTCGCGCTAGATTAGCGCTAGGGCTCATCTATCAACAAAAGGGTGACTACGTAGCGGCTAAGAAAGAGCTATCTTATGCCATTAACAAAGAAGAAACCCGCAGAGAGGCCATTGTTCCCTTTGCGGTAGTGCTAAGTGAGTTGGGAGAGTCGCAAGAGTTAATCGATCTCCCATTACTCGTGTCTTTTCTATCGAGCGAGAATATGGTACAGGCATATTATCTTCGTGGTAAAGCGTATGTGCGTCTTAATAATGAACTATATGCACGTTCTGAATTCAAGCAATGTATCAAGTTACCTATTGAAAGCAAGTTTGGCCTACTATGTGCCGCGACGCTGGCTTTGTTAGACAAAAAACTCGACTTAGCAACGCAGTTGGTTAGTAATTTGTTGAAAAGTAATCCTAAGATGCCTCAAGCCTTGTTGCTGTCAGGTTCAATTCACAGTGTTAATAAGCAATATATTAAAGCCGCAGCGGTATATGAAAAATATATAGAGGCTGATAACAAAAAAATTGGCTTAGTTAACTTATTATTTGCACAAGCATTAGTTAATGGCGGAAAAACTGAGGAAGCTAGCGCTGAATTAGACAAAATTCTACACTTGAATCCTTTACAGCCGTTAGCGAATTACCTCAAGGCAAGGATGCTGTTTGACCAAGAAGACTTTTCCTTGGCTCAGTTACATGCTACGAACACTGTCAACGCATTACCTAGCCACCATCAGGCTAACCTTATTGGTGGGATTTCAGCATTTAGAGAGTCAGATTTTGATGAGTCCTATCGGATGCTTAGCAGAATAGAGAAAAAAATTTCGGGTAACACATTACCAGTGATCATGAATGTGATAAATAATCTTAAGCTTGGTAATATTGATCACGCTCGGACATTACTAGCTAAAGCGGGTCAGCTTGAGCGCAGTAATGTAAATTTATTTGTGGTGGCTGCACGTGAATTTAGTGTGGCGGAAGATTATAAAACAGCGCTGGCGATTTTAACAAAAGCACGTGTACTTAACCCCGACTCCAATGAACTAAAATTTTCGATTGGTGGCATTAAGTTACGGCTGGCCGATCGTTCCGGTCTTGAAGATCTGAAAGAAACACTCTTCGATCCTCAATTTTCAGATAAATCGATGTTGTTACTAAGTGCGGTGTACATAAAAAATGGGCGTAAAAACGAATTGAGTGAGATGGCTAATCAGTTAAAGATAAAGCTGCCTCAAAATAAGAATGGTTGGCTACTGGCCGGCAGTATAGCGATCGATAATAAACAATTAGAGCTCGCTAAAAAGGAGTTTTCACATATTTTAACGATCGGTAATGATCATACTGCTGCCTTAATCCATCTTACTAAAATCGCGATAGATCAGCAGGAATTTACTCAAGCATTTTCTTATGTCGATCAGGCTTTGAGTAGTGAGCCGAGTAATGTCAATTTGGTAATGCTAAAGGTTAAACTAGTATTTGCCTCGACCAAGGATAGTAAGCAAGCAGAAAACATAGTTATCGATGCCTATGAGCAGTTTAGCGATAATTTGCACTTAGTGGTCGAACGAGCGCTAGTTTATGCTAAAAATAGAGAGCTAAAGCAGGGAATATTGCTGTTGGCATCAGTATCGGATCAGCCTGGGCTGTCCAATAAATATTGGAATAGTTATGGCGCGATGCTAATGGCTGACAATCGAAATGGTGAAGCGTTAACCATCTATCAAAAATGGGCGCTTGATAAGCCAACCACCCCAACACCTTTGTTAAAACAAATTGCGTTAACAGAGCTAATGAGACTTTATGGGCAAGGCTTAACCATTATTGAGCAAGGACAGAAGAATTTTGGTTATATTACTCAATTCCATCTATTTGAAGTCAGTTTTCTAACTATGGCTAATAAAGTAAAAGAGGCCAGGATTAAACTTGATAACTTAGTTGTTAAAGATCATGAGGATTTGAGCTATAAGTTGGTTAAAGGCGAGTTGTTAGTGGCAGAACAACACTATAAATCCGCTATCGAAGAATTGCTGCCAACGTATCAAGGCACCAAGACACAGCGTAGTTTGAGGGGGCTAGCACAGGCTTATGACAAGCTAAATCAACAAGAACTGCTTATTCCGTTACTTGAACAACATTTACAAGACGTGCCGACCGATACAATGTTATTACCGATATTAGCCACTGCTTATACTAAGGTTGGTCAGGATATTAAAGCATTAGAGTCTTATGATAGCCTGCTCGATAAATACCCTCAAAACCCAGTCTTTTTGAACAATAGTGCCTGGTTATTATATCAAAAAGGGGATTATGAGACGGCTTTGAAGCACTCAACTAAAGCGTTGGAATTGGCAAAGGACAACCCACAGATACTGGACACTCACGGCATGATATTACTTAAGTTAGCGCGAGTTAAGCAGGCGAGTGAAAGTTTAGAAAAGGCGTTATTACTACAACCTAGAGACTTCTCGATTAACGCCCATAATGCACAGTTAGCGTTATCTCGTGGGGAAACAGCCAAGGCTAAGTTTTTACTCAATAAGGTTAGGGCGCAATCGAGTGCTGAAAAGAAACTCTATCAAGAAGTGAATCAACAGCTATAACAGAGATATCCGTGACCATTAGAAATGCTGAAATTATGCATAATCATTGGTCACGGCTAATCATAAAATAGCTCTGTTGTACTAGGGTCCGTTGATCTTTGTAGCTTGTTTTTACAGCGAGTTGTTTGGGTTTTGTACAAGGCAGAGTCTATGTGGTGTAGCTGGCTCGATAATTGCTCCTGCATTATTCTAATGAGCTCATCCATGTAGCAATACACGAATAGACGATAACGCCGTCGAAATCACAAACAAACGCTGCCCGAAGGGTTCAACTAGAAGCGCCCTGCGCTGCGTTATTCGTCTTTACTCTTATGACTGCATGGATGCAGGAATTAGAGCGACTCATTTTGTCCATGGATGGACACATTAGAGCAATGCAGGAGCTTATTGCCCAGGAGACAAAGCCGGGAATAACCAGGCCACAATCCTCATGCCTTGCGCAGAACACCTCTAATTGAATAAAAATAAAGCGCAAAAGATCAACAGACCCTAATGCCAACTTGTTTAAATATTGAAATCGTTGCTTTATTAAATGCCAATGCTTTTTAATTGGTTAGCGGCATAATACCTATCGGGAACAGGGCCCTTAAATTAGCACTTCAACCACATTCGGGTGTCCCAAAAACTGCTGAGGACTCGAGCAGGCCCCATAGGCACCTGATTGAAAAATTACCACTAAATCGCCAATGACCATGGCGGGCAATGTCACCGTACTGGCGATAATGTCTAATGGCGTGCACAGTGGACCAACAATAGTAACCGTCTCATTGTGTGTCTGAGACATCTTGTTCGCGACGGCGACGGGATAGTTTTTACGGATCACCTGACCAAAATTTCCTGAATTTGATAGGTGATGATGTAATCCGCCATTGGTTACCACATAACGTTGGCCGCGGGATTCTTTGATGTCGATGACCTCGCTGACATAGACTCCGGCTTGACCGACCAAATAACGGCCTAACTCCATGACAATCTCAGAGTGAGTCACCAAGAGCTCGTAGTCATCGCAAAGCTTGGTTAAGTTCTTGCTTACAGCTTCTACATCTAGTGTTTTCTCTCCGGGGAAATACGGAATGCCAAAGCCGCCGCCAATATTTATTGTGGGCGCTATAATGCCGCTTTGTTGCTGTAACTCAAGTGCCAACGCGAAGGTATTGTCATGCGTCTCAATGAGTGCGGCCGGGTTTAGGTTTTGCGACCCGCTAAAAATATGCAGACCACGATAACTCATCGCAGACTCGTCGATATAACGAATAAGCACAGCGACGTTTTCACTATCTATGCCAAAAGGCTTAGATCCGCCTGTCATTTTCATTCCAGAAGACTTTAGCTCGAATGCGGGATTAACCCGAATAGCAACATTAGCAGTGATGCCAAGTGATATAGCGAGACTTTCAATTCGATATAGCTCATTTTCAGATTCAATATTTAAGGTGATACCACTAGCGATAGCGCTTGCGAGTTCGGTGTCTGTTTTTCCAGGACCGGCAAAACTAATATGGGCCGCTGGCATATTACTTTGCAGTGCCTGAAGCATTTCACCTTTGGATGCAACATCAAATCCATCAACTAAGCTCGACATGAAATGGATCAGCGGCACATTGGGGTTCGCCTTTATCGCGTAATGCAATTTTATCTGGCGCGGTAATTGATGCTTAAGGGCATAAATAGTCGATGATATAATGCTCTTATCATAGGCATAAAATGGTGTTTGGCCGACTATGTTAGCAATGTCAGTCATCGACAACTCATTAATTAATAACTGATCGTCTTGGACGCTAAATAGTGTGTTTTTGGCGTGTTGTGGTTTTGTATTACTCATGCTCAATCCGTATTGAAAGTCTGTTTTAATTTCTTAAATAACAACGCGCGGTCAATTTTACCATTGGCGTTATGAGGCATGTCAGTGATCTTTAGATAGCGGTGGGGCTGCATAAAATTTGCTAATTCACTACGACATAGTTGGGCCAGCTGCGGCTCTAAATCGAGATCTTGATCGCTTTTATAGACAATTAGAATACCATGGCCAAGCTCGGGATGTGGCAAACCAAGCGCTGCGGCTTCAACTATTTTGGGCTGCTGGTAGATAACCTCTTCTATCTCACTGGGACTAATTCGATAGCCAGACGACTTTATCATGTCATCCTTTCGCCCAACAAAATAAAGAAAACCATCACAGTCTTGAGTCACCCAGTCTCCTGAAAAAACAGCATATTGCGGTAAGTGAAGGAGTGCTTTATCAATGTTAATCTGCTTAAAGCGAGCCGCTGTTTTCTCGACGGCATTCCAATATCCTAGGCTGACCAACGGTCCAGCATGGACTAGTTCCCCCAACTCTCCTACTTTGGCTCGTTCGCCGAGCTCATTGATGACACAAATATGTGCATTGGGAATCGCTTTGCCGATCGAAGTACTATGGCTGTCAATAAATTTAGGCTGCAGATAGGTTGAACGAAATGCCTCAGTCAAACCATACATTAGGTAAGGTAGAGCGGAGTCAAAGGTTTGACGCAAGCTAGTGAGCAGCGCTTTAGGCATTGCTCCGCCTGAATTGGTGAAGTAACGTAAGCTGCTAACATCTCCCTGCGCCCAGTTGCACTTCATTAGTGCTGACCACAGCGGTGGAACACCAGCAAGCCCCGTGATTTTGTACTTTTCGATTGCCGTCACGACATCTTTAGGCAATAAATAATCCATTAATATGCAATGCGCCCCGACATAAAAGGCGGTGGTGATCTGACTCAAACCATAATCAAAACTCAAAGGAAGCAGCGCAAGGATATTGTCTCGCTCTGTATTGTCTAAATACTGACTAACACTTGCTGCGCCGTAGACTAGGTTTTGGTGTGACAGTACTACGCCTTTCGCTGCGCCTGTGCTACCTGACGTATATAGTATGGCTGCCATATCTGCGCTAGTGAGGGCTAGATCGAGCGTTAACGTAGTAGATTTTTTAGCGGCCATCTGTGGCCATACATGGACTTGGGCGGTTAGTTCAATGTCACAGCCCTCGTCGATAACAATAATATGGCGCAGGGCCTTAGCATGGTTACAAACACGTTGTAACTGTTTCAAACGAGCGCGCGAGGTGATTAAAATCTCAGCGGCGCAGTCATCTAAAATATGACTTACTTGCAATGGTTTTAGTACGGCATTGACCGGTACAAATACTTTACCGGCCATGCTAGCGCCAAATAGACTAATGACGGTATTTATAGATTTAGGTAAATAAACGGCAACGCGTGCAGATTGAATCGGGCTAATGTGATGTATAAATTCGGCAAAGCACCGAGTATGTAAAGCCAATTGAGCGTAAGTTAGCGTTTGGCCATTGCTGGTTAGTGCAAGATTATTTGGCCAGTGCTTCTCGCCATCCATTACAAGTTGGTGAAAATAATTACTCATCCTAAGGAACTCAAACTATAGTTAGTTATCTAGTATGTCATTAACATTAGTTTGCTATGGGCAAATTTACAATATGGAGTGTGATTAATTAGATGAATTATATAAAATCACTTAGTCAGTGTCGTTTGGTTTATGTCCTATTTTTTTCTATGATTACTATCGGCGCAAGCGCTAATGATCTAGTAAAAACTATCGCCAAGATCAAGCCGGCTATCGTTGGGATCGGAACGCTTAACCCTATTGCCAGTCCAAATACTCGTTTAATGGGCACAGGTTTTTCTATTATTGATGGACTCCATATAGTGACCAATCGGCATGTAATACCAGATATTCTTGAACCTAAGGAGGAGCTAATTGTATTTATTGGAAGTGGAAATCACCCCAGCTACCGTAAAGCAACCGTGGTGATAAAATCGGCGTTGTATGATTTGGCAATATTGAAAATTTCAGGAACGCCACTAACAACCTTTAAGTTAGGCGGATCATCATTGTTGGCAGAAGGCACCGCTATTGCATTTACCGGCTTTCCCATTGGTGCGGTGCTAGGTTTATATCCTGCGACTCATCAAGGTCTTGTGTCGAGCTTAACGCCGATAGCAACCCCTGTTGATAATTCACAGTTGTTGCAAGTCACTCATATAAAACGACTCAGGAATCCATTCTTAGTTTATCAGCTTGATGCAACTGCTTACCCCGGCAATAGTGGTAGCCCTATTTACGATCGGAAGAATGGCATGGTGCATGGGGTTCTCAATCAGGTTTTTATTAAAGAAAGCAAGGAGAGCGTGCTCGAAAAACCTAGTGGTATCAGTTATGCGATACCGGTTAAGTATTTACATACGCTAATTAAAGAAGCGCGAATTAATCAATAGACCAATTAATCGCAGGCTGGTGATGTGATAACAAATAATCATTCACATGGCTAAAGCACTGCGATCCTAAGAAGGCTGGGGCGTTTTTCATTGTTTTATAAGCACCTAATGGACTAGGGTGTGATGTTTTTATCACGCAGTGTCGCGTCGTATCTACTTTGGCGCAGCACTTATGTGCAAAGGCTCCCCAGGCTAAAAATACGCTGTGCTCATTATGATGATTGATATAATCAATTGCCGCGAGTGTAAATTGGTGCCAGCCCTTTTTAAGGTGGCTTCCGGCGAGACCTGCCTCTACGGTTAGTGAAGCATTAAGCAAAAATATTGACTCTTGCTCGGCCCAGCGCGATAGATCCCCATGTTGTGGTGACTCAACCGATACGTCGCTAAGCAATTCCTTATAGATATTACGGAGGCTAGGCGGGATTTTCTGGCCCCGTGGCACACTAAAAGACAAGCCCATTGCTTGCCCTTCGTTGATATATGGATCTTGACCGATGATCGTTAATTTAATCTGGTCTAGCGCTTGTTCGAAGGCTTTAAACCATAAGGCCTGAGGCGGATAAAGCGTTGTGTTTTTCGTTTGTTCAACTGCGATGAACTCAAAGAGTTCGTTGATATATGGCTGAGAAAATTGGGATTCAAAGAATGGTCGCCAAGAGGGATGAATAGACGATGGAATGATAAACACAGGTGATCCTATAAACATTAGGCATTAAAAAAGCGCCTTCTAAAAGACGCTTTATTGTGAGGTATTACTCGCTAAAAATCGAGTTCTATCTCATTTATACTGTAATCATGACCTAAATCCATGTCATTAAGTTCACGAGCCACACGTTGTTTATCTTGAATTATTTCAATCTGACGCCATTTTCTCTTCTTGCTTCCTTTTGGGCGTCCGCGCTTTGCTGGGGTAGCATCATAGTTCGCTGCAAATTCTAACCTATCCATGGTATATCTCCTTTTGCTGGTATAGGTATAAATACCGAAAAACAAAGAGAAAGTCAAACATTTGGCTTGAAAATACACGAAATTAGCACTAAAGCACTAATAAATGAGTGTGTTTACCAGTTTTCTAGCAAGATCTTTTCTAGCTTGTCTTGGTCTATCGCGAAGTTTCGGATGCCTTCTGCAAGTTTTTCAACCGCCATTGCATCTTGATTAAACTGCCAACGGAATGCGGGTTCAGATAGAGGCGCCGGTGTGGTAATGACTTCGTTGGTTGGCTGTAGTTTGCGTTCTACCAGTCCATCGCTTTGCTCAAGTTCCTGCAATAAATTAGGGCTAATGGTGAGCTTATCACAACCCGCAAGTTCTAATATCTCGCCGATGTTTCTAAAGCTAGCGCCCATAACGACAGTATTATATCCGTGGCTCTTGTAGTAATCGTATATCTCGGTGACTGATACTACGCCAGGATCTTCGTGGCTGGCATATTCTTCTGTCCCTGTACTAGCCTTATACCAATCTAGGATACGACCGACAAAGGGTGAGATTAAAAAGACGTTAGCCTCAGCACAAGCTTGAGCTTGGGCGAAGCTAAATAATAGAGTCAGATTACAATTAATCCCTTGTAGTTCTAGCTCCTTAGCCGCGCAGATTCCTTCCCACGTTGACGCTAATTTGATTAAGATACGGCTCTTATCGATGCCTGCATCACTATACATTTTTATCAGTTGTTTCGCCTTGGCGACCGAAGCTTCTTTGTCGAACGATAATCGTGCATCAACTTCAGTTGAAATTCGACCTGGTACCGTCGTTAGAATTTCGCGACCAATCGCCACGGCAAGATAATCACTAGCGAGTGCTAATTGTTGCTGCTGAGTACCATCTTGCTGTTTGGCAAACTTTACCGCAAGAGCGATAAGTTGACTGTATTGTGGTAGTAGTGCGGCCTTTAAAATGAGTGAAGGGTTAGTTGTCGCATCTTGTGGCTGGTAGAGCTTAATTGCTTCGATATCGCCGCTGTCGGCGACAACCGAAGTCATTGACTTTAATTGTTGTAACTTGTTCATGTAAATATTCCGTCCCTAATGCTACAAACCCCTCAACTGGGTGTTTATTTATTTCACTTAGGCTAAGGTATAGCATGGAAATTGCGGAAACTGTAGCCCCTTTCTGTAATTTAATTACATTTCGCCGCTAATCCTCAATGTTCTATTTAAAATCGTTATTTAAATCACATTAATTCGCTGCTTATTGTTAGTTGCGTTAGGGATCAGTACAATCGTGCCTAAGATAACTTAATCAAAGAAGGCTCTTTCATGTTAGCTGTAATTTCCCCAGCAAAAAAGTTGGATTTTGAAACTCCGTCCAAAGATCTTCCGGTTCAGCAATGCCAGTTGCTGAACCAAGCACAGCAGTTAATTGAGCGCTGCAAGCAACTATCGCCAAGCGATATTGCCAGTTTAATGAAGCTGAGTGATAAATTAGCCGGACTTAATGCGGCGCGTTTTGGCCAGTGGCAAACACCATTCACGTTAGATAATGCAAAACAAGCCATTTTTTCATTCAAAGGGGATGTTTACGTTGGCCTAGATGCTGAGACGTTATCAGAAGACGACTTGGCTTTCGCTCAAGATCATTTACGCATTCTTTCTGGTTTGTATGGCTTGCTTCGACCTTTGGATTTGATGCAGGCTTACCGCCTGGAAATGGGCACTAAACTTGATAACGAACGTGGAAAGAATCTTTATGAATTCTGGGGAAGTTTAATTACCGACTGTTTAAACCAAACGCTCAAAGACAATAACAGTAAGATATTGGTTAACCTTGCGTCCACCGAATATTTCAAGGCAGTCAAAACGAAGAATATTAATGCCCAGATAATAACGCCGGTGTTTAAGGATTATAAAAACGGTCAATATAAGATCATTAGCTTTTATGCCAAGAAAGCACGGGGATTAATGGTGCGGTATATGATTGATAAACGTGTCGAAAAGCCACAACAATTAGAGCAGTTTAATTATGATGGTTATGCTTATGATTCAAGTCTGTCGAGTGATACCACCATGGTATTCACTCGCAGATTAGAGGATTAATAAAACAAAATTTAATTTCAAAGAAAGCTAACTAATTGAATTATATTTTGTCTAGTTTCATGCTGGTCGCTAAGTCACTGAGGAGACTCTGAGTCTTCTCCGACAGCATGTTAATCTCAGTTACTGAGTCTGAGCTGCGTGAGGCCAATTGACGTACCTCATCGGCTACAACTGCAAACCCTCGACCATGCTCACCAGCTCTTGCTGCCTCGATAGCAGCATTTAATGCGAGTAAGTTGGTTTGGTTAGAAATACCATCAATCGCCTTGGCAATGTTGGCTATTTCGGCGCTAGACTTTGCTACATCGTCCATTAACGCGGCCATTTCTTCACGCTTAGACACCTCATCACTGATATCTTTAAGAAATGCGGTATAAAGAATACGACCGTCAAGTTCGACCTTTGAGAGGGACAATAGCCCCCATTTTTTAGCGCCATCTTTCCGGAAAATTGGCACTTCTCGTGAGGTGCCAACAATCTTATTCTGTCCGGTTTTGCGATTGTTATCTAAGTAACCGTCATGATGCCGTTGGATATCGGCAGGTACTAACATCTTTACGTTTTGACCGATAACATCTTGCGGCGAATAGCCCCAAAGTAACTCGGCCGATTTGTTAAATAAGGTCACTAAGTTGTTTTCATCGATACACACCACGGCATCCAAAGCTTGCGCCAAGGTCTGGGTGGTTGCCTCTTGCGCCATCTTCAGCTCTGTAATGTCGCGCACAAATGCGGTATAGCCAATCTCACCATCCACATCGACCTTGGACAGCGACAAGTTACACCAAATTTGCTCTCCATTGGCTCGTGTTAACTGAACATCCCGACTAGAGCCAACGATTTTGTTTTGGCCAGTGTTACGATTGGCATTAACTAGTTGATCATGCCCTCCTTGAATGTGTATTGGGACCAACATCTTAACATTCTTACCGATAACTTCGGCGCGACCATAACCCCATAGTTTCTCGGCGGCGGAATTGAATAACGTGACACAGTTATTCTTATTGATGCTCACGACCGCATCGACTGCCTGTTCAAGTATTTGATTCATTTCTTCTTGATTGCGACGCGCTTGAGATATGTCTTTAACGAAGGCGACATAACCGATACCACTTTCGTTCTCTATGCGTGACAGCGATAGATTGACCCACAGTTTACTACCATCCTTACGCTCAAGCTCGACATCACGGCTGGTGCCAACAATTATATCTCGCTTGGTGCTACGGTTGGTATTGACATAATTATCGTGCTCGGCTTGATGATGGAAAGGTACCAGCATCTTGACGTTCTTACCCATTACCTCTTGGCTTGCATAACCCCATAGTTTGATAGCGATATCATTGATAAAGCAAATGTTGTTGTACTGGTCGATCATCACAACGGCATCAACAGATTGCTCTAGCATTTTCTCGATCGCTAATTGTGATCTTTCAGCTGTAGATTGTACCGGGGTAACGTCACTTGCTGGCTGGTGCTGTTCAGGAGTCTGGGTGTTCGAGCGCTGAAAGAACCTATCAATAAAATCCATATGATTGTTTATCCAAGTATTGGGTTAGTGTTGGGGGCATTTGTATTATTAAACCAATCTGATACTAGCAGTATAAAGTGGTTTGTTTATTAGTACGCTAAAACCATTAACTTAACACAGGCTTGATCGGGATCAATGTTTTTTTTTAAACTCTATTGTTAGGGGCCACGGCTAGCGCATTTAAAACCGAAATTCCAACAGGGGGGAGCGATATTCATCGTCTAACCCTGCCATTCTATTTTTGGCTTTCATGCTGTTTTTTTCGTATCACCCTGCTTAATTAATGCCATTGCAATTATTCTCATGACGTTAAATACTCGGGACCTTGTGCTTTTCGAAAGCTCTGTTGTACTAAAGTGTTGCCAATTGAACAGCAATAAGCCGTAAATCCATCGTTACTGCGGCGGACTTCCTAATGCTAGCATTAGTGGCTGCCTTCATTCGAGGCTCTGGAACAGTATCTCGGCAATAGCTCCTCGGCAATGCATGGAGCATATTGCCGACTGATAGCTGGCTTTTAGGATTGAGAACAACGCAGCCATTGTTAATTTTTAGCGAACACAAGTGGTCAATTAATTATTGGAAATGGTATTAGTTGCGCTACTTATTACCCGTGCTACTTGAAAATTCAGGTTATCGATGTTGGGTAGGATGCTAGTATAAGGCTTGATTTGTAATTAATGGCAAGTCCCCGCAATATGCTGTATTGCCGTAATGTGTCCATCCGTGGACAAATATACTACCCTAATTACGCTCGTCCATGAGCCAATTCGTTGCTCTAGTTCCGGCATCCATATCGTCGTGCGTCGTTACAAAATAAAGTTCGGGAATGACCACACCGCTTATTTTTAAGCCTAGATCTCATGTCGGTGAGAGTGGCATGCATCTCGATTTGCACAAATCACGAATTTCCAGATAGCACGGGTATACATACGTAAATAAATGCCTTGCGCTGGTCAATTTTAAGTCGTAAAAAGTAGACCACTTACTTGTCTAGATTGGTATTAATTGTCAAGGGCAATAGCTGTTCATCCGACTGTGCAGCGAGGAAAGCAACTACCGCCCACGCAGCAACATTTTGACGCAATTCTTCTGGGTTGATCTTATCTAGCGTGTCATTGGCAGTATGGTGATAATCGAAATAATCGGTACCATCTTGACGTAAACTAAACACTGGTACACCTTTAGCGGGCAGAATTGAAACATCAGGTCCGCCGCCGGCTTTATTGTCACCGTGATTGATACCTAGCGGCTTTAAAACTTTAGCGATTGACGCCATCAAATCGAGGTTCTTAGGATGAACCTGACTATCGAAGCGCCAGATACTACGGGCACCAAAGTCTGACTCACCAGCAAGTTTAATCTTGTGCAGGTCTTTAGCATTGGCATCGCGATATTCTTTCGCGCCAATTAGGCCGCCTTCTTCATTAGCAAATAACACGACGCGAACGGTACGCTTAGGCTTAAATTGCTTAATCAGTTTTGCTGCCGCCATTGTGATCCCTACACCAGCACCGTCATCTAATGCGCCAGTACCTTCATCCCATGAGTCAAGATGAGCGCCAATTAAGATGTATTGATCAGGGTATGTGGTACCAGTTATCTCACCAATGACATTATATGAAGTTTTAGCTTGGAAAGCTGTGGTGCCTAAATCCATGGTAATAGTGATGGCTTTGCCACGCTTCTTCATGGACATTAACATCATTGCATCGGATGTTGAGATAGCGCCAGCAGGGATTTTCTTAACGCCTTCTTGATAGCGCATATTACCGGTATGTGGCATCCGTGATTTATCGGTACCCACCGAGCGGATGATTAACGCTATTGCGCCTTTTTCGCTAGCAACTGATGAGCCAATTGAACGACCAGCGACCGCTAAGCTATATTCTTTACCTTCTCGGTGTTGATGCATACGCGCGTCGATGTAAACAATCTTTCCATTAACCCTTTTAGGGTCGGCAGCTTTAAGTTCAGGCACCGAGTCAAAAAATATCACTTCGCCAGTTAGGCCACCTTTAGGGGTAGCGACGCTATCACCTAATGCTGTGATTGCTAGCGGTTGTGGGAAAGGGGAAATAACGCTAGCACTGGCATGGCCGCGCTCCCAATGACGTACTTTTACTGGCTGTTTGTATACTTTGTCGAAGCCTAATTGGGCGAACTTATCTTCGGCCCATGCGACAGCACGTGCATCAGCTGGTGTGCCCGCAAGACGAGGACCAACCTCAACAGTAAGTGATTCGACAATGTCGTAGCCAAGATGTGAGCGCAGAGCGATTTCACGTAGTTGTTGTGCATCGTCTAGTGATTTTTCACTAACGACTGCCATTGAAGGTAGTGCAATACTACTGGTAACAAGCATCGCAATAGGGAGTAAAAGAGATCGCATGGGGTTCCTTGAGCGTTATTATTTTAAAGACGCGACAATATAACAAATATTAGATGGTGCTTCACCTATCTTAATCTCATTTAATGTAGTTTTTAAAAAGCGCGGGCGGGAGTAGCTATCAATGAATGAAAGTAACGTGCAGCTTTGTTTTTATGGATTAGGCAGTTACTTGGTATAGGCGTAACTAAGAGCCGAGTCCTTTCGTTACGTAGCTCTGTTACACAAAATTAAGGCATAAAAAAACCGACATGCAAAATGTCGGTTTTTCAACTCAAGCCTAAGCTTGCTACATTAACTAATAATTAAAGTGCTTTAATTAAAGTGTTGTAACGAGACTTATGACGTGCAGCTTTGTTTTTATGGATTAGGCCTTTAGTGGCGTAACGATCCAAAATAACTTGAACTTGAGCAAATGCAGTAGTTGCATCTTCTTTGTTGCCAGCTTCAATAGCAGCAAGTACTTTTTTCATGTACGTGCGCATCATTGAACGACGGCTTGCATTGTGCTGACGACTCTTTTCAGATTGAATTGCACGTTTCTTAGCAGATTTGATGTTAGCCAAGGTAAACTCCTAGAACTGTTCTATAGCGATACTAAATTAAGGTCGGGGATTATGCCCGTAAATTGACCTGAAATCAATCGCGATTTATTAAAAGAAAGACATAACTCGTCAATTTTTTACCACTAATGGCAATTTGTTCGCTATTTCTGTGAAAAACTAGCGAGTCCAAAGATTGACCGTTATGATAACGGGCGAATTCTACCAACATTTATGCCCCAGTCCTAGTGTTAATTAGGAAAAAATGTAGATAATGACAAAAATGCAGGGGGACTCGCAAATACCTGTGATGTTGCTGCTTTTTTTTGGCGCAGGTTCATTTACACTATGTCATTATTATAACCCCCTCGATTGATCTTTATTGCTTTAAAAGGAAGTAACTTGAGTAACAAACTATTACGCTCTGGCGCCATTGTAAGCGCTATGACATTAATCTCTCGTGTGTTAGGTCTGATTCGTGATGCCTTTATAGCCGCGATTCTAGGAGCCGGCCCCGCAGCAGACGTGTATCTCTTCGTTGCCAAGATCCCCAACTTTATGCGCCGCCTCTTCGCCGAAGGCGCATTTGCCCAGGCTTTTGTGCCAGTGCTCAGTGAGTATCAAACTCAAAAAGATCAAGATGAGGTACGTTACTTTATTGCCTGTGTCTCTGGTACATTGGGTACCATCGTCACTTGTGTTGCTATTGCCGGCGTCATTTTCTCACCGTTACTCGTTATGCTCTTTGGCATGGGCTGGTTTATCGAGTGGCTTAATGATGGGGAGGGCGCACAAAAATTCGAACTAGCTTCGTTAATGCTTAAGATCACATTCCCCTATTTGTGGTTCATTACCTTGGTTGGATTAGCGGGCTCAATTTTAAATGCCATGGGGCGATTCGCCGTTTCTTCTTTTACGCCGGTGTTTTTGAATTTAGCTATTATAGGCGCGGTTGTGTTTATTTCTCCTCACTTTGAACAACCGGCGGTAGGTATCGCTTGGGGCTGGTTTATAGGTGGTTTGGTACAATTGTTGTTTCAACTGCCATTTTTATACAGAGCGAAGATGCTGGTTAAGCCCAAATGGGCGTGGACTGACTCTGGTGTGGTTAAAATAAGAACGCTAATGATACCAGCATTATTTGGAGTATCAGTCAGCCAAATTAATCTATTGTTTGATACTGTTATAGCAACCTTCTTAACCACAGGATCGGTCAGTTGGCTATTTTACTCTGACCGCCTGTTAGAGTTTCCTCTAGGTCTCTTTGGTATTGCCATCGCAACAGTCATTTTACCAAGTTTATCGCGGCAATATAGCGGTCAATCGCCAAAGTCCTTTGCTCAGACTATGGACTGGGCAGTAAGAATGATTCTAATGATGGGACTGCCAGCGATGGTTGGTTTAATGGTACTGGCTCAACCAATGATTGCTACCTTATTCATGCGTGGTGAGTTCACCGGCTCACATGTGATTATGTCGAGTTATTCGTTATTAGCGTACGGCTGTGGCTTAGTCAGTTTTATGATGATTAAAGTACTAGCTCCTGGTTTCTATGCCAGACAGGATACTAAGACACCAGTCAAAATAGGAATTCGAGCGATGATCGCCAATATGGGATTCAATGTTGTACTGGCGGGAAGTCTGGGCTATGAATATGGTTACATTGGCTTGGCGCTAGCTACGGCGTTATCAGCTACCTGTAATGCTTTTTGGTTGTATCGACAACTTAAGCGCGACGGGGTTTATGAATTTAGTCGCCAAACAAAAGTATTCGCTCTCAAAGCCTCAATTAGCGCGATGATGATGGCTGCCGCTTTACTCTATTTAAATCCGCCGCTAGCAGCCTGGTTTGAGATGGATTTGGCCGCTAAAGTCGCTCAATTATCATTATTGATCGCGATCGCTGCTGGCAGTTATTTCACTCTATTTGGTTTGTTGGGTCTAAGACCTGCACAATTGCGCGCTCAAGCAGAATAATTTGGCTGCTAAAGTACAATTTTTATTATATAATTCGCCAGTTTTGGCACACTAGGACAGCTTAGCTTTATGCATTTAATTCGAGGAATACACAATATAACGGCGAAGTTTCGCGGTTGTGTATTAACGATTGGTAATTTCGACGGTGTTCACCTGGGTCATCAAGAAGTACTTAATGGTTTGAAGGCTAAAGCAAAATTCTTAGGTTTGCCCAGTACTGTAATGACTTTTGAGCCGCAACCGCAAGAATTGTTTAACGGTAAAAATGCCCCAGCACGGCTATCGCGTTTGCGGGAGAAATTAAGCCTGCTCGGTCAGTACGATATTGAACGTTTGTTATGCGTGCGCTTCGACGCTAAATTTTCGGCAATGAGTGCTCGTGACTTTATTGAGCAATTGTTGGTTGAGAAATTAGGAGTCAAGTACTTGGTGGTGGGCGATGATTTTCGATTCGGCCACCAACGTAATGGTGATTTTGCGATGCTTAAACAAGCGGGGGAAGAATTTGGCTTCGAAGTCATAAGTACCCAAAGCCTGAAAGTATCGAAGGCGCGTGTTAGTAGCACGTTGATCCGAAGTCATCTGGCTGATGGTAATATAGACACTGCAACGCAAATGCTAGGTCACCCGTTTGTTATCAGCGGGCGGGTACGTCACGGACAAAAACTGGGTCGGACCATTGGTTTTCCAACCGCTAATATTGCGCTAGAGCGTAAAGTATCACCGGTACAAGGCGTGTTTGCGGTTGAAGTTAAGCTAGCGGGAGAAACGTACCAAGGCGTTGCTAATATAGGTAAGCGCCCAACGGTCAACGGTACCCGGATCCAGCTTGAAATTCATTTATTTGATTTTCAAGGGGATATTTATGGCAAATGCCTAGATACCCATGTGTTACATAAGATTAGAACAGAGATAAAGTTTGACTCTTTTGAGTTGCTTAAAGCGCAAATCAAAAGAGATGTCATCCAGGCTAAAGCGTTCTTTAGCCTGGGTAAATAATATTTAGATGCAAATGGCGTAATGATTAATGAGTGATTACAAGAAGACCTTAAACTTGCCAAAGACTTCGTTTTCAATGAAGGCAAACTTGGCGAACCGTGAACCGATGATGCTAAAAGCATGGGAAAAATCGGATCTCTATGGAAAAATTCGCGCGGCACGTAAGGGCCGTAAAACTTTCATCCTGCATGACGGCCCTCCGTATGCAAATGGCGATATTCACATTGGTCACTCCGTTAATAAAATCCTAAAAGATATTATTATTAAATCGAAAACGATTTCAGGTTTTGACGCACCGTATATCCCAGGTTGGGATTGTCATGGTCTACCTATTGAACTGCAAGTTGAGAAAAAACACGGTAAGCCAGGACATAAAATATCGGCCAGCGAATTTCGTAAGAAATGTCGCGCGTATGCCCAGCGTCAAGTTGACGGTCAGCGTAAAGACTTTATCCGCCTTGGTGTATTTGGTGATTGGCAGAACCCTTACCAGACCATGAACTTCGATTTTGAAGCGAACATCGTCCGTTCAATGGGTAAAATTATCGATAATGGTCATCTCCAGCAAGGCGCTAAGCCTGTGCACTGGTGTCTCGATTGTGCTTCATCATTGGCGGAAGCAGAAGTTGAATATGAAGACAAGCGCTCACTCGCAATTGACGTGCGTTTTAAGGCCGTCAATGAATCTGAGATCCTTGAGAGAATGGGCCTAGATACGGCGCACGCTGGCACCGGACCCATATCAACCGTTATCTGGACTACTACTGCATGGACACTGCCTGCCAACCGTGCGTTATCGATGCACGCGAAGGTTGAGTATGTCTTGGTTCAATGTGAAAAAGATGGCGTTCAAGAACGTTTAATCTTGGCACATGACTTAATGAACAGCGCGATGGATCGTTACGGCATGGATAAATTCAATGTCTTAGGCCAATGTGATGGTGCAGCACTTGAATTGGTACGCTTTAAGCATGCGTTCTATGACTTTGACGTGCCTGTTCTGTTAGGCGAGCACGTGACGACTGATTCGGGTACCGGTATCGTGCATACCGCGCCTGGCCATGGTCAAGAAGATTACGTCGTTGGTCAGAAATACAATATCGAAGTTGCCAACCCTGTTGGCGCTAATGGGGTGTATCTTGAGGGGACGCCGTTATTTGAAGGTAAGCATATCTTCAAAGCCAACGATGAGATTGTTGAAGTGCTTAAAGAGCACGGCTCATTGGTTCATCACCACGCGATAGAGCATAGCTATCCACATTGTTGGCGCCATAAGACGCCAATTATTTTCCGTGCGACGCCACAATGGTTTATCAGCATGGACAAGAATGGCTTACGTGACCAAGCATTGGGTGAAATCAAGAAGACTCAGTGGATCCCTGATTGGGGTCAGCAGCGTATCGAAGGTATGGTACAAGGCCGTCCAGATTGGTGTGTATCGCGTCAACGTACTTGGGGCGTGCCTTTAACTGTCTTTATCAACAAAGATACCAACGAACTTCACCCTAATACGCCAGCGCTATTAGAGCAGGTTGCTAAGCTGATCGAGAAAGAAGGCATTCAGGCGTGGTTCGATCTCGAGCCTAGCGAATTCCTAGCTGAAGGTGGCGATACCTACGTTAAGGTGACCGATACATTAGATGTATGGTTTGACTCAGGCGTAACGCATGCTTGTGTGGTTGATGCGCGTGAAGAATTAACTGGCCCTGCTGATTTATATCTTGAAGGCAGTGACCAACATCGCGGTTGGTTCCAGTCATCATTGATGACCTCGGTTGCGATGAATGGTAAAGCGCCATATTCACAGGTGTTAACTCACGGCTTTACGGTCGATGGTAACGGCAAGAAAATGTCTAAATCGTTGGGCAACGTAATGTCACCTCAATCGGTCGTTAACCGTTTAGGTGCTGATATCTTACGTTTATGGGTTGCGTCAGCGAACTATACCGCCGAGATGACAGTGTCTGATGAGATTCTTGATCGTAGTGCTGATTCGTATCGTCGTATCCGTAACACGGCACGTTTCTTGTTATCTAACCTTAATGGTTTTAACCCTGAGACGGATCTTGTGGCCAACGATGAATTAGTGGCAATCGATCGTTATATCATCGGTCGTGCTCATCAGGTGCAACAAGAAATTATTGAAGCCTATGATAACTACCAGTTCCATACTGTAGTGCAAAAGCTGACTCATTTCTGTTCGATCGAACTAGGTAGCTTCTACTTAGACATCATTAAAGACAGACAGTACACCGCCAAAGGTGACGGACTGCCTCGCCGCAGCTGCCAAACCGCGATGTATCATATTGCACAAGCAATGGTACGTTGGATGGCTCCAGTACTTAGCTTTACCGCAGATGAGATTTGGAAGTCATTACCAAACAGTGAAGAATTTGTTTTCACCAGCGAATGGTATCAAGGACTAACCGCGCTTAGCGATGATGAAGCACTAAATACTGATTTTTGGCAGCAGTTACAAGACGTTAGAAATGCGGTCAATAAAGTGATGGAGCAGGCGCGTCGTGACGAAGTTATCGGTGGCAGTCTACAAGCCAATGTGACCTTATTTGCTGGCCAGGCACTGGCGGCTAATCTTGAGCAAATTGCTAGTGAGTTACGCTTTGTGCTGATCACCTCTGAGGTCAAAATTGTCTCAGGCGAAGCGTCAGAACAAGCGGTAGCAACTGAAGTCGACGGCTTGAGTGTGTTGGTTGAAACCTCAAGCGGCGAAAAGTGTGAACGCTGTTGGCATCATCGCGAAGAAGTTGGCGCTGTTGTTGAACATCCGACATTATGTGGTCGTTGTGTGACTAATATTGAGGGTGCTGGTGAAGAGCGTCAATATGCATAATGATAACGTAGCAAAGCCTAGTCTAGCGCAAAGTGGTTTGCGTTGGCTGTGGTTGGCCGTCATTTTTCTAGTGCTAGACCAAGCGAGTAAACTTTACGTTGTCGCAAACTTTAGCCTCTTTGAGTCAATCAATGTGATGCCGATGTTTAACCTGACATACGTGCAAAACCCTGGTGCTGCCTTTAGCTTTTTAAGTGAGTCAGGCGGCTGGCAACGGTGGTTTTTCACCGTTATTGCCGTCGGTATTAGTGGTGTTTTGGTGTATTGGTTACGCGCGTTACACGCGACAGAAAAGCTGATGTCAATCGCCTATAGCTTGGTGCTATCAGGAGCCATTGGTAATCTTATCGACCGTGTATCTTACGGTTACGTTATCGACTTCTTAGATGTCTATTACCAAAGCTATCGTTGGCCAGCCTTTAATATTGCTGATGCCGCGATATGTATTGGCGCCGTTTTAATTATTTTTGATGCCTTTACTAGCAAAAGCGGTGAAGACAAAGCAGGGGAAACACCATCGTGATCACAACGACCAGCGAAATTATCTTTCATGTTACCATGAAACTAGATGATGGCTCAGCCGCCGACAGTACCAAAGTAAATAACAAACCGGCTAAATTACGCATGGGTGATGGTAGCTTATCACCCGCCTTTGAAGCGCAACTACAAGGGCTAACGCCTGGCGATACAAAAGAGTTTACCCTCTATGCCAAAGACGCGTTTGGTGAGAATAATCCTGATAATATCTATCATATGGACCGCAGCAAGTTCGAAGCTCAAAGCTTAGAAGTTGGCGCGATTATTATGTTTGCACAACAAGACGGTCATGAAATCCCTGGTGTTATTCGTGAAATTGTTGGCGAGTCGGTTACTATCGACTTTAACCATCCTTTGGCCGGACAAACCATCACCTTTGATATCGAGATCATCGAGGTAAATGAGTAATGAGTGTCAAGATCCTACGCGCTAATCCACGCGGCTTTTGCGCCGGGGTTGACCGCGCCATTACTATTGTCGAGCGTGCGCTCGACTTATTCGATGCGCCAATTTATGTACGCCATGAAGTGGTTCACAACAAATATGTGGTCGATGGCCTGCGTGCTCGCGGTGCCATCTTTGTAGAAGAACTCGATCAGGTGCCAGATGACTCAACCGTTATCTTTAGTGCCCATGGCGTATCACAAGCGGTGCGCATCGAAGCAAAACGACGTGCTTTACGCGTGTTTGATGCGACCTGTCCGTTGGTGACCAAGGTGCATATGGAAGTGGCACGTTCGTCAAAACGCACCACTGAATGTGTACTTATCGGCCACAAAGGACATCCCGAAGTAATTGGGACTATGGGGCAATATTCAAACGATGATGGCGCAATGTACTTAGTCGAAACGGTAGCTGATGTTAATCAGCTGCAAGTTAAAGACGAAAGTAAGTTGCACTATGTTACGCAAACCACCTTATCGGTTGATGATACCAAAAATATTATCGATGCCTTGCGTGTGCGTTTCCCATTAATTGAAGGACCACGTAAGGATGATATTTGCTACGCGACACAAAATCGTCAAGACGCGGTCAAAGATATCTCGGCTAAGGTGGAGCTATTGCTAGTGGTAGGGTCGAAAAACAGCTCTAACTCAAACCGCTTACGTGAGCTGGCTCAGAAAAATGGCACTACCGCTTATCTTATCGATAACGCCGGTGATATCGACGCCAATTGGCTAAATAATATTGCTAATGTTGGAGTGACCGCGGGTGCATCCGCCCCCGAAATCTTGGTGAATCAGGTAATTGAAAAATTAGTTGAGCTAACCCAAGGTGAGGTGGTCGAAAATCCCGGTATCATCGAAGATACGGTGTTTGCAGTACCTGTTGAGCTGAGATAACTTCGAGCTTACAATACCGAATACGCAATGATCCAAGAGCCCCTGATGATGAAAATAGTTAGGGGCTTTTTTATGTCATATTCTATCGATATCGCTTCTATCAATTATCTTGGTATTAACGTTCAACGTGGCTAAATTATAACTCTGGATTACGACCATGCAAGAGAGCTGTGCTGACATTTTTATAATAAGTGATGAACAGTTTACGTTTTAAAATATTGAGGTAGCTAATGGTAACTAATGTAGTCAGTAACGACAAATTGTATCTAGGCATTGATGGAGGCGGTAGTAAGTGCAAGGCAACAATTGTCGATACTGCTGGCGTGATTTTGGGGACGGGTATCGGTGGTCCCGCTAATCCTTTTCATGGATTTTCACAAGCAACAACATCAATCATTGATTCGGCGCAGCTGGCACTTGACGATGCAAAACTATCGGGCGAACAAATCTCTGAACTGATCGTGGGCATGGGGTTGGCTGGGGTCAATTTACCAAGCTTGTATCAGCAAATGGCGGAGTGGCAACATCCATTCAAGAAACTCTTTTTAACCACCGACTTACATATTGCCTGCCTAGGCGCGCATGATGGAAACGATGGTGCGATCATGATCACCGGTACCGGCTCTTGTGGCTATAGCCTTATCAGCGGTGAGAGTAAAATTGTTGGCGGCCATGGTTTTCCTCACGCTGACCAAGGAAGTGGGGCGTGGCTTGGCCTACAGGCAGTATCTAGCGTACTGATGTCACTTGATGGTATCGCTCAGCACTCATTAATGAATAAGCTAATGCTTGAGCATCTTAATTGTAAAAATGATTTGGAATTGGTGGAGTTAGTGGCAAATAAGCCGGCCAGGTTCTTTGCTCAGCTCGCATTTGTTGTATTTGATGCCGCCCAGCAACAAGATGTACTTGCCTGTAGTATCGTTGATATTGGGGCAACGTATATTTCCAATATCGCGCGTAGTCTCCAGTTAGAAAACCCTGTTCGAATGTCGCTCATTGGTGGCTTAGCGCCCAAGATTACCCCTTGGTTAGCCGCTGACGTTCAGGCGTGGTTACAAGCCCCGATTAATCTGCCGGAGATAGGTGCAATTATATACGCGAAACAGCAGGTTACTGGTGAAATTTAAGAGCCAGTGATGACCAAAAAACCTTTTGCAGAAGGCACTCTAAATCGCAGCGGTAATTAAGCAACCTTTTATCAATAATCGTAATACAGGTCGTGATTTAGGTTAGTTTTTTCGCAGCTTATCGGCGCCATTGATGATTTTAGGTTGTGTCATCCACAACAACTATTTGTTTTAAACTAATTTGGACGCAATAACATGACAAAAAAAATTATCAGTGCTACGCGAATTTTTGATGGTTATCAATTTCATCAAGCAAGCCAAATTGTGGTTGAAGCGGGTAAAGTGATGACTATTGAGCCCATCGGCGCGCTAACTAATGAGCACGTCGAGGGTACCATTGTTCCGGGGTTTATTGACCTGCAAGTTAATGGTGGTGGAGGCGTATTACTCAATAGCACGCCGACACTAGATGGTGTAAAAACGATGGTTGCCGCTCATCTAGAATTTGGTACCACGGCGATGTTACCAACATTAATAACCGATACGCTTGAAGTAATGAATCAAGCAGCCGATGCTATTGCACAGGCGTTAAAGGAAAATGTGCCGGGCGTGCTTGGTATTCACTTTGAAGGACCACATCTTAGCGTCGCTAAGAAAGGTGCCCACTGTGAACAATTCATTCGTGCTATCTCTGATGCGGAATGGGCTATTATTTCACGTCAAGACATCGGTGTCGTCAAGGTTACTATTGCTCCGGAAAATGTCTCAGCCCACGACATAAAACGCATGGTTAGTTTGGGAATTAAGGTCTTCTTGGGACATTCCAATGCCACCTATCAAGTGGCCAAGGCGGCACTGGACGCCGGTGCTAATGGCTTTACCCATCTATTCAACGCCATGTCACCGTTCACCTCGCGCGAGCCTGGAATGGTTGGCGCCGCATTACTATCAGATGATACGGTGTGTGGTCTAATCGTCGATGGTCACCATGTCGATTATGCAAGCTGTGAACTGGCGATCAAGACTAAGCCATCGGGTAAGCTAATATTGGTGACGGACGCGATGTCGGTGGTTGGCACCGACATTGAGCGGTTTGCATTCTTCGACCGAGAAATTATCCGCACAGGGGATAAACTTAACTCGACTACGGGGGAACTCGCCGGTTCTGCTTTAGACATGGCGAGTGCGGTACGTAATACCCATCGCCATCTAGCACAACCCTTAGCGCAGGCCGTTAATATGGCGAGTCTGTATCCGGCGCAATACTTAGGTTTAGATGACACGCTAGGTCAGTTGACCCCTGGTGCCCAGGCTGACTTTGTCGTGTTAGATGATAATATGGTCGTTACAGGGCGTTGGCTCGCTGGTCATCGCGCAATATAATCGTTAAACGATTAGTAGGCCGTTCGCTCACTGCTAGCGGCCTATAGAGTTTGGTACTTTATTAAAAGCTTCTTTCTAGTCTTTTATTACCTTCTTTAGCACTGGTTTTCTCTATCACAAAGCGCTGTACAGATTGCTCTAATGCATCTGCCTGTTCGGAGATATTGGCGGCGGCGCTCGATGTTTCTTCGGCCATCGTGCTATAGGTTATGGTGTCGTTTTCGAGATGTTTAATATCTTGGTTGATTTGCGTAATAGTACCGACTTGCTCGGTACTTGCTTGTGAAATATTGTCTACAATGGCGTCGACCTGTACCATGCCGGTGCTTAACTGTCGCAGGGCTTGGTCGGATTTGTGTATTAATTCGATACACTATCCCGTCTTATCTAACGACTCTTTAATTAGTTTTTGTACATCCGTTGAAGGTAAGCGGCAGAGCGTTGTGATAGATTCTTAACTTCGTTGGCTACAGCGGCGAAACCGAGACCTTGCTCACCGGCTCGAGCCCCTTCAACAGCGGCATGTAAGGAGAGTAAATTAGTCTGAAAGGCAATGCTGTCGATCATTTCCACGATACGACTAACATTGAGGCTAGATTCTTTTAATTGATCGATTGCGCGCACCGTATCTCCAACGACTTGTAGCCCGTGATCTAGATGGACCTTAACCTCATTGACCACAGTGTTGGCTTGGGCTACCTCGTTCGAAGTGTTTTTCGCAGACAAGTTAATTTGATTAATGCTGTCACTAGCTTGGGCGAGGGTGGTTAGCTGTTGCTGGGCCTTGCGCGATAATTCATTGCTCGCTACGGTGAGTTGGCCTGTGCCTGTAGTGACTTCTATCGTTGATTGTTGTACATCGACAATCATCGTTAAAGTTGCTCTAACGAGCTATTCATCGCCTCAGTTAGTTGTGCTAACTGCCCTTTATATTGCCCCTCGATACGTTGGCTAACGTCGTTGTCTGCCATCGCTTAGCTTACGTGTAATATTTCGCCAATCGCCTGTTCTAGCGATTGTAGGGAGTGATTCATGTGGCGTTTTAGTTGATCGAACTCGCCCTCTGTCATCTGCTCGATAACCTTATTAACCTCGGTAATTGACGTGCTCATAGCGGCTATACCTGTGTTTTCCGCGATGGCAATATCTTGGTAAACCCCTTGCGAGTCTGTTTGAACATGCTGCGAAAAGTCACCGTGTGACAAGCATTGTAAAACATTAGATAGGCCATTAAAAATGGAGCCAACTTGTTCGATGGTATGATTCACTCGTTGTTTTTATAGGTTAAGATCGCCTTGAAGGTCTAATTATACACGCTGCTCGAGATCGCCATTAGCAACCGAATCCATTACCTTACATGCCTATGTAGTTGCTTCAGGTAAGCAGGTTAAAGACGCTCAACTCGCCGTGAATCCATCCATGGAGGCTTGGACTAGCATCCATGCTAGTAACAGTTGGCTTACTTTTACCTACTTACCT
>Ga0209395_1001832_pt1 | contig 29105 bp, 24 predicted proteins | sample GOMGulsemesocosm_3_FD_184635 | JGI IMG/M metagenome (GOLD analysis project Ga0209395, IMG submission 184635) | Methane-oxidizing microbial communities from mesocosms in the Gulf of Mexico - GOM9D Gulf of Mexico (SPAdes) (version 2) | ecosystem: Environmental > Aquatic > Marine > Cold seeps... | reverse complement strand
CAGGATTATTATCTTACTGACCCGGAGAAAGATGCGGGTGACGTGATCCTGCCTTGTTGTTCACGTGCCAAGGGAACTTTGGTTCTGGATCTATAACCGTTAACTGGTCGCTCGTTTTAAAAGCCTGCTTCAAATACGAAGCAGGCTTTTTATATTTAACCATTAGCTGACTCAGCAACTTAATAGATTGAAGCATGGCATCAATACCTGCCTACTTAGATATTTTTAATTATCAGCCTCATTCCCGGTTGAAGCTCATTGGCAAAAGCTGAGCCCGCTTTTGCTTCCAATACATACTGGGCTTTAACTTTTTTAGATCTTGGTACACCGCCTCCGTTTGCCTTTCCGGAGTGGTGCTTCAAAGCACGGTGAACATCTAGAAGAAGGTGATTTTTATCCAGGAAGAATACATCTAGATCAAAGTGTGTTTCCGGCATCCAGAATTGCAATTCACGCGATTGTTGGTACACAAAAAGCATACCGCTGTTTTTATCAAAATCTTCATTTTTTATTCGACTAAGTCCCAACCTTCTTTCTTCATTCGTTTTCGCGAGATAAACCCGAAAGATTTTCTCTGAGGGCAGCGTTACGGTGGCCACCGAGTATTTATCCAAGTGGGCCGCACTTGAACTGCTGTTATCACATGCCGTTAAACAAAGGCTGTAAATAATAAACTGGATGAGTTTTATGTGCTTTATGGGCATAAACGGGCCAATTTGAGTACAGCGAAAATCATCAAGCAATAATTCAAAGCCATCATGTCGTAGACTTAAAGCTAATTGATGACAGGTATTTCTTACCAATAAGTTTCAAGACTTTATTCGGCACGTTAAAGTCATTATTAAACACCTGAGGGCGAACCATGAAAAAGAACATATTCGGCTGCATTTTATTTATTAGTATTTTAGCAGGCTGTGGGGATCCTTCGCCAAGCAAGGAAGTAAGCGAGTCGAAAGCGACCGTCCCACAAATCGATGTAGCTAGTGTGGTTAATATTATTCGCACACGCTGTAGCAGTTGTCATTCGGCAACCCCGACAGATGATGTTTTCAAAGCTGCACCTGGCGGCATGATTCTGGAAAACCTTGAGCAAATGCAAGTTTCAGCGGCACGGATCTTCGCTAGAGCTGTTGCCAGCGAAACCATGCCTTTTATGAATAAAACGCAGATGACAGCGCAGGAACGTTCGCTTGTCGGGCAATGGATTAAAGCCGGTGCACCTGCTGAATAGTTTCTGGTGATACTTAACTATTAATCTCTGCGTAATTCATCTGAAACAGCAATCGGAGTAGGGTAGCGAAACACGACCAAATAGGAAGAGGCTAGGAAGGTCAGAATGGCTGTAGCCTGAATCAATACTGAAGCTCGTTCCCCGACCAACGCAATGCTGGTGGCAATATAGGCAATCAATAACGAAAACTCACTGATCTGACCGAGTCGGAAACCAATTTCCCAAGCCAGTGTATTTGATTCGCTGATCCTTGCCAGCAGCAACCTGAATGTAACTGGTTTAACCACCATTACCAGCCCTGCCAGTAGAACTGCAGGAATAATAACTTCACCTAACAGGCCAAGATTAAAGCCTGCACCTATAGAGAAGAAGAACAAAATCAGAAAGAAATCACGTAAGGGTTTCAAACTGATGGCAATAAATTGCGCAATTGGGCTCGTTGCTACCGCAATGCCGGCAATGAAAGCGCCAATCTCTGATGATAACCCCATCACTTCGGCTAACTCAGCCAAGCCAAGACACCAGCCAATAGCGATCAGGAAGATGTATTCCTGGAAGCGATCGAAGCGGTGAATAAGTGGCAATAATACGTATTTTACAAAAACAATAGCCACGCCAATTAGAACTGGCAAAGAGATAATTGCCAGCAGGTACTGGCTCACTGAAGCCTCACCTGTTTCGTTGGCATACAGGACAAGTAATACAAAAATAGCGATCAAATCCTGTAATAACAGCAAACCAACGACCAGCTCACCCGTATGTCGGTGGTGCAATACAGTTGTTGGCAGCAGCTTGATACCAATAATGGTGCTGGAAAACATCATCGCAATGCCAATCACGATGCACTCCATATGACTGAATCCAAATAGCGACGCTAAACCGAAACCAATACCAGCAAAGATTACCGAGCTAATTATCGCTACAAAAGTCGCTTTCCTTAGCATCAGCAGCATGTTTTTTGGCTGCATATCGAGCCCTAGCAAAAACAACAGGAAGATAATGCCAATTTTAGAGATATCGGTTAGCAGGTCTGTGTTGGTGATAAAGCCAAAACCAAATGGGCCAAGGATTGCACCAAGAGCAATATAAGCAACGAGAAGGGGTTGCCGAGTATAGAGTGCAATGGAGGCAAGAACAGCAGCCCCGCTGAAGATTAAGAAGAAGGAGAAAGCTATCGTTTCGTGTTCCATTGCATTCCCAGTAGAGAGTTAATTTTAATTTTCCCTCTAGTTTACGGAATTGCTGCATCCTGGTGAAGGACGGGCAGCGTTATTAATTAAAATTGCTTGCTGTATTTTCATATTTCTCTTTTTTCAAAAACAACATTCAAACGGCTAAATATACCGGTGTAAGTACACACTACCTGTAATCACACCATTATTGGCACAACTGAGAGCCATCTCATCCAATGAGATATCGCTCATCAAATAGAACTGAGAGCTGTCTCACTAGGTGAAACACCTCTCATTATGTGCGATCATTAACAGCGTCGAATACCGTAAGCTTTATCAAAGGGTCAAATTGAACGAATGAAAGAAGACAGCCAAAACAATCAAATCACTAGTGATAGCCCGTCGGTTAAGGATCAACTAAAAACTGAAACCCGTAGACGATTGGTTGAAGCGGGCACCAAGGCTTTTGCCAAGCTTGGCTTCCACGGAATGAAAATCGCCGCTGTTGCGCGAGATGCAGGCGTTGCTAACGGTACCTTCTATTTACACTTCAAAGATAAGCAGGCTTTATTTCTAGAAATATTACGCACCGCAGTCAGCAAATTAGCGGCAGGTCTGTTTGCCGTTCACGGCTATGGCGAAGAAACTAGGAGTGCTGAGCGGGAAGAAGTTTCTGTCATTTTTGATTTTGCTGAACAAAATCGTGATTTGATGCGTATCGCATTAAATACAGATTCAAGCGAACTACTAAAGGGTGTCGATATTTTTGACCCGATTATCGAGATGCGCATAAAACAAATCAAAAAAGGGATTGAGGCAGGCAATGTTAGCCGTAGCATTAATCCGCTAATTGCTGCGCGAGCAGAAGTTGGCATGATGATGAGCGTAATTCTCTGGTGGCTTGATAACCGTGACAAGACATCAAAGAGTGATGTAATAGAGACTTTGACACTGCTAAGGAAGTCATGGTCAGCAACAGGGGCCAATAAAGAGGATGATATTGACTCAATGCTTGCTCAGTGGGATTCGAGACTATAAATATATAGACGAATAAACGCTATATACACAGCCGCTATTTCCTGTAATCTTTATTACAGGTATTTGTATAAATCTGCAGTTAAGTCCGCTAGAATGCGTTTCTAACAATTCACTCAAACTACGCATTAACGCTCCATGACTTCAAACCCAAACATCATCCAGCTGCGCCCTTTATTTGATACGCTCGAAAACCTTGTGGGCTTGGTTCGTAGTAAGGAATGTCCAGCATTGGCTTATATTGAATCATCCGGTGTTGATGGCGCCATAACCGACTATGAATACGCCTTGTCTTTTTTGTATAGCTACCGCGGTAGCCGTGACACGTTTGCCTCTTACCGTCGTGAAGTTGAACGACTATTACAATGGGCCTGGTTTGTTCAGGAGCGCTCGTTAACAGAGCTTAAACGGGCTGACATTGAAGCCTATATCGATTTTTGCCAACAGCCTGCATTAAACTGGATCGCCAACAAAACGGTGTCTCGTTTTGTTGAAAAACAAGGCAGCCGTGTCGCAAATGAGGAATGGCGGCCTTTTGTCGTTAAAAAATCTCGTCAAAACCCAAATTCAGATGTACGAGACTTTTCTCTGTCACCTAAAGCATTACAGGCCGTTTTTGCCATTCTTGGCAGCTTTTATACCTACCTCATTCAGGAAGAATATACCGAATCGAACCCGATCGCCCTGATACGACAAAAAAGTAAATACCTGCGCAAACATCAACAAAAGGATAAAATACGCCGCTTGACTGATCTGCAATGGTCCTATGTTGTAGAAACGGCAGAAATGCTCGCCAATGACGATCCTGCGCAACATGAGCGCACTCTTTTTGTTATCCAGGCTCTTTACGGTATGTATCTACGTATTTCAGAGCTTACAGTTACCGAACGTTGGATGCCAAAAATGGGCGATTTCAGCATGGATCTCGATGGTAATTGGTGGTTTACCACCGTGGGCAAAGGTAATAAAGAGCGAGACATTTCAGTTAGCGACGCTATGCTGGGTGCACTCAAGCGTTATCGTGCCTTTTTGGGGCTATCGACCTTGCCTTCGCTGGGCGAATCGACGCCACTGGTACACAAAACACGCGGTCGTGGCGGTATAAGTAGTACACGTCAGATCAGGAATATCGTGAAAAATTGTTTCGATCAATCTATCATGCGCATGAAACAGAAAGGTCATGATGATCAGGACGTCGAACTGCTGAAGTCCGCAACGGTGCACTGGTTACGCCATACCGGAATTTCTGATGACGTTAAACACCGCCCAAGGGAGCATGTGCGGGACGATGCCGGTCATGGTTCAAGTGCCATTACCGACAAGTACATTGACGTAGAAATGCGTGAGCGACATCGCTCAGCAAAAAACAAAACAATAAAGCCAGAGCTTTAATAACAATAAATTAGAAGGTATTTCTACAAATTACGTTAAGTAATTATAGTCACGCTATGACACAGTTATTTATTAAAAATATCCCCTATCAAGTGAGCACTGAACAGCTGTTCGAGCGCATCCGTCACTTACCACGCCCGGTATTGCTTGATAGTAGCTTTGACAGCAATGGAACACAGCGCTTTGATATTATGAGCGCTGATCCAGTTGCCACTTTGATTACCAATGAGTCGGGTACCCTGCTCCATAACAGCACTGGTGACCATAAAAAAACAGAAAGTCCTTTTGCTCTGATAAAAGAACAATTGGCAGAATTGGGTGAAGCTGACAGCGGTAACATCGAGCTCCCCTTTCATTGCGGTGCATTAGGCTATTTCAGTTACGATCTTGGTCGGGTCATCGAAGAGTTACCTGCAACAGCGGAACATGATGTATCTATCCCGCTCATGGATCTTGGCATTTATCTATGGGCCCTGATTCGTGACCACAAGCTTAAGACGACTTACTTTATTGCGCATCCAGCCTGTAGCGAGGAACAGCGTTTGGCCATGCTGACTCTCGCTATAGAAGAGCCTGCAGCCCAGCCAAAACCAGACTTCAAACTAACCTCTGAATTCAGCTCCAATATGACGGTGGCTGAATATAAAGAGAAATATCACCACATCATCGACTACATCAAAGCCGGTGACTGTTATCAGGTTAATCTGGCACAACGTTTTAAAGCGGGTTATCAGGGCGATGAGTGGTTTGCTTACCAGCACCTTAGCCAGCGTACTGATGCGCCCTTCAGTGCCTACATGAAAACTGAAAATTACGCGCTTGTTTCGTTGTCGCCTGAACGTTTCATTGAGGTCAAACAGGGTTTTGTAGAAACAAAACCAATCAAGGGCACACGCCCAAGAGACAAGGATCCCGAGAAGGACCGCCAGTTTGCGCAGCTGTTGAAGAACAGCACCAAAGATCGCGCAGAAAACCTGATGATTGTTGATTTATTACGCAACGATCTCAGCAAGGCTTGTGAGCTAGGCAGCGTATCAGTACCTAAACTGTTTGATATTGAAGGCTACACCAACGTACATCATTTGGTGAGTACGGTGCAGGGCAAATTGTCCGCTGACAAAGATGCTGTGGATCTACTCGAGGGTAGCTTCCCGGGAGGCTCCATTACTGGCGCCCCAAAACTGCGCGCTATGGAAATTATTGAGGAGCTAGAACCACACCGCCGCACTGCCTACTGTGGCAGCATTGCTTATATCGATTGCAACGGCAACATGGACAGCAGCATTCTGATCCGCACATTGGTCTGCCATGATAGTCAGATTTATTGTTGGGGTGGTGGCGGCATCGTTGCCGATTCAGACGCTGATAAGGAATATTCTGAAACGCTGGTGAAAGTTTCCCACCTGATGGAAGGTCTGGCCTGATCAGGCCGCCTCCATTAAGGCCTTTCTCAAGCATATAAGTACCACCGTGACCAAACACTCTTCTATTCATCCCACCATTGAGACATTACGGTCACATTTCATTAGCCGCTGCCACCACACCCCTGCCCCGATTCGTCACCCTGAATCCCTGGCGTTTAAAACGCGTTTCAAGGGCCATTACACCGCAGCAGCTGTTTTAATTCCGGTTATTCCCGGCCCAACGGGGTTGGAAATATTGTTAACCGAGCGTGCACACCACCTACGTCACCATCCCGGCCAAATCAGTTTCCCGGGGGGGCGTAAGGAAATAACCGATACCTCACTTGAAAACACCGCATTACGTGAAAGCCTTGAGGAAATCGGCCTTGACGCTAAAAAGGTACAAGTACTAGGGCGATTAGGCGATTATTATACGGTTAGCGGTTATCAGGTAACGCCGATTATTGGCATTATCGAAGAATCTTTTCAGCCTCAACTGGATGAGGAAGAAGTCTGTCGTTTACTTTCTGTTCCTCTTGATTTTTTGATGGCCCGTGACAATTTTACCCTTCAGGAAACGCTCTACGATAATGAGGTCCGTCATTATTATTCAGCAACCTATGAAGACAATGTCATTTGGGGTGTGACCGCGGGTATTATTGTCGCTTTATATGAAGCGTTACTAACAAATCACCTTGATTAAGGCCATTGCCAGGCCGACCACAAATTGCATGGCTGACTCAAGGTAAGGTATGATTCCGCATCTGAAAAATTACAGGCTAACGTTTGTGTTAATCCCTGATCTGATAGCCCTCCGAGCCATCGGACAATACAATTTACGGAAAAAATAATAATGTCGAAAAGCGTAACACAGGCACTTTTTCATAATTTTTTGGGCTCCGCACCGGTCTGGTATAAAAAGACTATCATAGCCTTTTTATTATTAAACCCGCTTTGCTTTATTTTGCTTGACCCCTTCGTTACGGGCTGGCTATTAATTGCTGAATTTATTTTCACCTTGGCAATGGCGCTAAAATGCTACCCCCTGCAGCCTGGTGGTTTATTGGCCATCCAGGCTGTTGCTATGGGCATGACCAGTACCCAAGCCGTTTTTGACGAAACAATTGCTAATATTGAAGTGCTGTACCTGCTCATATTTATGGTGGCTGGCATTTACTTCATGAAAGACTTGCTGCTGTACGTATTCACCAAAATTTTGGTCAAAGTAAAATCAAAAATGGTGCTGTCGCTACTGTTTTCACTGGTTGCAGCCGTTCTATCAGCCTTTCTTGACGCGCTAACCGTAACGGCTGTTTTAATTAGTGTCAGTGTCGGTTTTTATACTATTTACCACAAGGTTGCTTCGGGTAAGAAAGTAAGTCACGAGCATGATCACAGTGAAGATACCAGCCTGCATGAATACCACCGTAGTGATCTGGATAAATTCAGATCTTTCTTGCGTAGCTTGATGATGCATGGCGCCGTGGGTACAGCGCTGGGCGGTGTATGCACCTTGGTTGGTGAACCGCAAAACCTTCTCATTGCCAAGGTGGCTGGTTGGGAGTTCGCAGAGTTTTTTATTCGTATGATGCCGGTGACCATGCCAGTACTCGCCGCGGGCCTTCTAACAGTGGTCGTTCTTGAAGCCACAGGCTGGTTTGGCTACGGAGAAAAACTACCTGCTGAAGTACGTAGTATTCTGGAAAATGTTGATGCTGAGCATGATGCTAATCGTACTAAGCGCCAAAAAGCAGCCCTGTTAGTTCAAGGTGCTGTAGCGATATTTTTAGTTCTTGCGCTAGGTTTCCACCTTGCTGCTGTAGGTATTATCGGCCTCACCGTCATTGTGCTGTTAACGGCCATGAACGGCATTGTTGAAGAACACCAGATCGGCAAGTCCTTCGAAGAGGGCCTTCCCTTCACTGCCTTATTGGTTGTGTTCTTTGCCATTGTGGCGGTGATTCACGAACAACACCTGTTTAATCCGATTATTGCTGCAGTACTGGAAATGGATGAGGCGGTACAACCCGGCATGTTCTTTATTGCCAACGGTGTGTTGTCAGCTATCAGTGACAACGTCTTTGTAGCAACAGTTTATATTAACGAAGTGAAACAGGCGCTGGATGCCGGCACCATCAGTCGTGAACATTTTGAGCTACTGGCTATTTCCATTAATACCGGTACCAATCTCCCCAGCGTCGCAACGCCAAATGGTCAGGCGGCCTTCCTGTTCCTGCTGACATCGGCGCTAGCACCGTTAATTCGCTTGTCCTACGGTCGTATGGTAATTATGGCAATGCCCTACACGATTGTGCTGTCGATAGTGGGTTATTTGGGCGTTACTTATATGCTTTAATTTCTGGAAATAACACACAAAAAAAGCGCTGACAGAAACCTGCAGCGCTTTTTTTTGTAGCTACGGAAATTTGATTTAACTGCTGACAGGCTCGCCCTCACCTACTAGACTTTCACCGCTCTGATCCAATTCCAGCCACAGGCATTGACCACTGGCCTTTTGTAATTGCTCAAGTGTCTTCTGGTGCTCTGACAGCTCCTCATCATTAGCACGCAGCACTTTTAATGGTCGCCGCTCAGCACTGACACGGTTAATACTTCTTTGACTACCCGCACCGCTCTCATCATCAGCATTCAATCGCAGCGCCGTTTGGCCGCCGGTCATTAACAGGTAAACGTCAGCTAGAATTTCCGCATCAAGCAAAGCGCCGTGCAAATCACGCGCTGAGTTATCGACACCGTAACGTTTACACAGCGCATCCAGATTGTTTTTTTGGCCCGGATGCTTTTTGCGCGCCATCACAATGGTATCGATGATGCCGCAAATCGTATTTACCTTAGGATAGCCCTGGTTCAGCAATCTGAATTCAGTGTCCATAAAGCCCACATCAAAGGGCGCGTTGTGAATAATTAATTCCGCGCCACTAATGAACTCTAAAAACTCTTTAGCGATATCCGCAAACACCGGTTTATCGGCCAGAAACTCCGAGGTGATGCCGTGTACTTCGGCAGCGCCATCATCAATTTCGCGTTCCGGGTTGATGTATTGATGGTAATGCCGGCCGGTCAGTTTACGCCCGATCAATTCCACACAACCAATTTCAATAATACGGTGGCCCTGAGTATGCTCCAGGCCGGTGGTTTCCGTATCTAATACAATCTGACGCATCATTATGTCCTGTTAACGTGCCAACACCTGATCAACACCTTGATTAGCAAGCTCATCAGCAATTTCGTTTTCCCGGTGACCACTGTGTCCCTTCACCCAGTGCCAGTCGATAGTATGTTTGGCGCATTCTTCATCAAGCTGCTTCCAAAGATCAACGTTTTTCACCGGCTTTTTGGCCGCAGTTTTCCAGCCCTTTTGTTTCCAGCCAGTTATCCAGCCAGTTATCCAGCTGGTAATGCCGTTTTTTACGTATACCGAATCGGTCGTGAGGATGACGTCACAGGACCGCTTCAGACTACGCAGGGCTTCAATCACCGCCATCATTTCCATGCGATTGTTCGTGGTGTCTAACTCGCCGCCAAACAGGGATTTTTCTTTACCCTGATAGCGTAATAGTGCGCCCCAGCCACCCGGACCAGGATTGCCTTTACAGGCGCCATCGGTGAAAATTTCAACAGCTGTCGAGGAGGTCGTCAAAGGAACAGGTTCTCAGGTTATTGCTGGGGCGAATCATCAAGCGTTTTTATACTGCGCGTCGTTGGTTCGGTTACAGGGAACGTCAGAACGCGCCGCTTATGTTTAGTTTCATGCAACGGCATCATACCTACCGTTTGTTTGCGCGCAACGATGGCATACGTGCTGCCAAAAAAGCAATTATATTTTCGGCCAAGTTGCTCGATTTTACTGTTACTGCCATTCCCCTGAGTGCTGTTAAAGGGTGCTCGGAAAAAGCCATAGTGTGTATGCTCCACCTTAAAACCCAGCAGCTTTAGCCAGTCATTCAATCTTATCCATGATCGATAACAACCACTCCAGGGCGCCCTACTACGTGGTGTGAGCGTTTTTCGCACACCCATTAAGCTCCAGGGATTAAAAGCCAATACAAACAACTGACCGCCAGAGGTTAAGGCTCGATGGGCCTCGCGTAAAACATGGTGAGGGTCACGGGTATACTCCAATATATGATGAAGAATCACCACATCCTGCGAGCTGTTAGCAATCGGCAAATAACAGGGTTCCAGTAACACATTACAGTTAGGTTGAGGGTACTGATTGTCATCGGTACTGCTGATTTGCGCAAAGGTCTGGTTAGGTATAGAGGACTTTTCAAACAGAGGCTCGCAGCCGGCAATACTAAGTTGTAATAGCTGCACACCCAGCTTGCGTTCCAACAAAGGCGTCAACAACGCCTTCTCATGCTTAATTAACGCTTGGCCGAGCGGTTGCTGCTGCCAAAGCTGCCAATCCGCCTGGTTTTGAACTATTGAGCGAGACCGTTGACCAAAGAGCTTCATCATTATTTGTCGCCACCATGGATTGTTGCGCTCAAAATAGCGAGATCGTTAGTGTGAGCAGCTTTATAGCCATTCGTTTAAAAGTCTCGGATAGTAAATAAGCGCGCTGTTCACTATTATACGCCTTCGAGAAATATTCTGAATTGAGTTATAGAAATCTATGTTAAGTATCACCCCAATACCTGCCTTTAACGATAACTATATCTGGCTGCTGCAGCGAGCCGAAACCGATCGAGCGGTAGTGGTCGATCCTGGTCAGGCAGAACCAGTATTAGCCTATTTACAGACACATGGACTAACGCTTGAAGCCATTTTCGTTACCCACCATCATCATGATCATGTGGGCGGCATTGAACAATTGCTGGCAAATACACCGGTTCCTGTTTTTGGCCCGGTAAACCCCGCCATAAAAAACATCAGCAAAACTCTATCCGAAGGCGATGAAATACAGGTACTGGATGAAACCTTCCGGGTACTGGAAGTGCCGGGGCATACCCTCGATCATATTGCCTATGTAAGTGATAAGCCTGAGCAGCCTCTATTGTTCTGCGGTGACAGCCTGTTTTCAGCAGGTTGCGGCCGTTTATTTGAGGGCACGGCTGAGCAGATGTACCACTCATTACAAAAATACACCGCGTTGTCACCAAAAACCGATATTTTCGCGACTCACGAATATACACTGGCCAATCTTGATTTCGCCATTGCCGTTGAACCAGAAAATCAAGCGCTGCATGATTACCAGAAACAATGCCTACAACTACGTGAAGATAGTGAACCCACCCTGCCCACAACTCTTAAGCAGGAACTTGCTATTAACCCCTTCTTACGCAGCAGCGAAACAAGCCTAAAACATAACGTCAGCAGCCATTTTTCTCTACCATTGACTGAGCCTGTAGACGTCTTTCGCCATACCCGTCTCTGGAAAGATAAATTTTAGCGGCTACTCTTATGAGTAGTTTTTAAATTTACACCCGGGTATAACCTCAAGAATTTCAAACCACTCCTTGAAAATAAAAGCCTTATAATCAATATGTTAAAGAATAAACTTAATTTCTTACTTGCTTCTGCATGTATTGGGTCTGTTATCACTCTGAGCAGCTGTGCAATTCAGGAATCAACCGATCAAGCGAACCCGGGCGATGATCTTCAGGTGATGCGCGATAAACTCGAAGCTACGACTGTGGGTATCGCAGACCAAGCCGAAACGACTACTGACACTGGGTCAATAAGTCTCACCGACACCCAAGAAGCCCCTGTTGGAGATGTCTGGGCTCGCCTGCGTAGTAATTTTAGTTTTGATTTAGAGATTGATAATAAAGCCATCCGCCAACAGCGTAACTGGTACGCTAAACACCCTGAATATTTTGAGCGAGTAGCTCGCCGTGCCGAGCGTTATTTGTATCATGTTGCTAATGCCATTGAGGTGCAGGACATGCCCGCTGAGCTGGCGTTATTGCCTATAGTAGAAAGTGCCTACGACCCCTTCGCCTATTCACATGGGCGTGCTTCGGGTATGTGGCAATTTATTCCTGGTACAGGAAAACACTTTGGATTAGAACAAAACTGGTGGTATGACGGCCGCCGTGACGTGGTGAAATCCACAGAAGCCGCACTTAAGTATTTAAATCAGTTACATAAACGTTTTGATGGCGACTGGTTATTGGCACTGGCTGCTTATAATTCTGGGGGTGGCAATGTGAATAAAGCCGTCAGAAAAAATCGTAACCGCGGCAAACCAACAGATTTCTGGTCGTTGCAATTACCGAAGGAAACCGAAGCCTACGTACCAAAAATGATTGCCTTGGCACAAATTCTTAAAGATCCACAACGTTACGGTGTGGAGTTTCCGAAAATTGCCGATCAGCCCTACTTTGCGACTGTCGATGTGGGCTCTCAAATCGATCTTGCTCAGGCTGCCGATCTTGCCGGCATTAAACTCGATGAACTGTACCTGCTTAACCCCGGGTTTAACCAGTGGGCAACCAGCCCGGATGGTCCGCATCAACTGAATGTGCCAGCCAAAAATGCAGAAAGCTTTAGCCTCAAGCTAGCTCAGTTACCAAAAGAGAAACGTATTAACTGGGTACGTCACATCATTAAATCTGGCGATACGTTAAGCACAATTGCTGCTCGATATCGTACGACTAGCAAGGCTTTACGTCAGATAAACGATATACGTGGCAATAACATTCGGGCTGGAAAACCATTGTTTGTACCCGTTGCCAGTATGGGTTCTGAGCAATATGTACTAAGCGCAACCGAGCGCTTGAATAGCAAACAAAACCGCACCTCACTTTCCAACCACGTAAAACAAACGTACATTGCTCAATCAGGTGACAGTTTTTGGAAAATAGCCCGTCGCTACAACGTTAATACCCGCGATGTGGCACGTTGGAATAACCTTGGCACCACCGACACGTTGCGCGTCGGACAAAAGCTGGTTATATGGAGTAAAGTGGAAAAAACTGCAGGCAACAGCCGCCAGTTAATTCGAAAAGTAGGTTATAAGGTTCGAACTGGCGATTCGCTGGCCCGTATTGCGCAGAAGTTTAATATTAAAATCAGCGATATTGAGAACTGGAACAGCATTAATCGTAAAAAGTACCTGCAGCCGGGGCAGTCTTTGAAATTATACGTGGATGTTACTCGCGCCAGCTTATAACGAAAGTAGGTCATAAAATGGCGCGCTAATCTTCTTTGCTGTCATCAGCACCTGATTGCGCTTCATTTTTTTTATCGCTTTTAGTACGACCGTTTCTTGCCCTGTGAGTCAGGGTTTCATCAACACTACGTTGCAACCATTTAAAACCACTCTCCATATAATCAAGCCCCACCAGCACAGCGACAGTAAGCAGCGCCAACAAAATGCCTAATATATGGTGCCCTACACCAACCACCACACCAATGGCTGCCAATATCCAGATAACAGCAGCCGAGGTAACACCCAGCACCACACCGTCACGGGCAATAATCACACCAGCACCGAGAAAACCAACGCCGGTAACTACCTGACCAATGATTCGAGATGGATCAGAAACAACCGTCGTAGTAGAAACAAGCTCCGTTGCGGCATAAGACATAGCAATAAATATATAAGTAGCGAGGCAAATCAACGAGCTAGTGCGAATGCCAACCGCCTTGCCCATAATTTGTCGTTCGAGTCCGATGATTGAACCGGCCAGCAGCGCACTGCCAATGCCGCCCCACTCCAACGGTATGACACTTAAAACGGCTTCCATAACATAAGGCCTGTTTTGGAGTCTGGATTTATTTGCTGCACTTTCTTTTCTGCGGACTGATAATGACGTCTGACAGATCTTTTTTGCCAATCCGCTGTCATTAACACTCCATATAATTCTATTTTAGGCCGACTAAACTTGTTACGCGACCAGAGATTCCCACTTTTCCTGCTGTGCTTTACCCTGTTACTGGTGTCACCAGTCTTTTCAGTCGCCGCCGACGTCACCAAGGCCCACGGTATTGCCCTGCACGGAGAGCCTAAATACCCTGCCGATTTTCAGCATTTTGATTATGTAAATCCTGACGCGCCTAAAAGTGGCAGTGTCCGACTAATGGGCAGCGGCACCTTTGATACTCTGAACCCCTACACGCTCAAAGGCATCAGCCCCTTTATGTCACCAGGTTTCTCCAAATGGGGTGTTTTTGAGTTAAACGAACCGTTAATGGTGGGCACGGGTAATTATTCACCCTCCGGCGACGAAGCCCAGACGGCCTATGGTTTGATCGCCGAAAGCATTGAATACCCGACTGATCGCAGCTGGGCTATTTTTAAACTGCGCCCCGAGGCACGTTTTCACGATGGCAGAGCCATTACCGTGGAAGATGTGATTTTTTCTTTCCACACCTTGATAGAGCACGGTCACCCACGTTTTGCTCAGGCTTTTCAGGATGTGGCAAAAGTTGAAAAGTTGGCACAGGGACGCGTTAAATTCACATTCAAACCAGGTGATACCCGTGCCCTACCGTTACGAGTTGGCGAATTACCGGTATTATCCAAGGCCTTTTGGCAGGGCCAGGATTTTGAAAAATCATTACTCGAACCACCGCTGGGCAGTGGTCCCTATCGGCTAACCTCTTTTGAGCCCGGGCGCAGAGTCGTGTTTGAACGGGTAAAAGACTACTGGGGAAAAGACCTGCCGGTTAACCAGGGGCGTTACAATTTTGATCAGGTCAGTTTTGATTATTACCGCGATTTACACGTAGCCTTCGAGGCCTTTAAATCCAACGAATTTGACGTTTACCGTGAATATATTTCCAGCAACTGGGCGACCGGGTATGACTTCCCAGCCTTACAGCAAGGACGTGTAAAAAAACTGGAGATTGACCACAGTATTCCCACCGGTTACCAGGCATTTTTCTTTAATACCCGCCGTGAAATCTTTAACGATGTTCGCGTACGTGAGGCCATTGGCTTGATGTTTGATTTTGAGTGGTTAAACCGCTCACTGTTTTTTAACGCCTATGCACGCAACAAGAGCTTTTTTCCCAATACTGAGTTAGCCGCTAATGGCCTGCCAAGCGTCGAGGAACTAGCGCTGCTAGAGCCTTATCGCGAGCAATTACCTACAGCGCTTTTCACAAACGCTTTCAAACCACCTGTCACCAACGGCAAAGGAATCCTGCGCCAGCAGCAACGCCAGGCACTGAAACTGTTGAAAGAGGCTGGCTGGAAGCTTAAAAACAACCAAATGACTCATCTTCAAAGTGGTGAAACTCTGAGCTTTGAAGTGCTATTTGATCAGCCCAGTTTTGCCAAAGTGCTGCTGCCCTTTAAACGCAATCTTGAGCGTATCGGTATCGATATGCGACTACGAAATATTGATAGAACCCAGTTTAAAAACCGCGTCAATCACTTTGATTTTGATATGATTGTTGAGGTATTGGTGCACGGTTTATCACCCAGTTACGAGCTGAATCTGTACTTCCATTCTGAGCAAGCTAACACCCCGGGGGCGCTAAATTACAGTGGCGTTCGTCATCCTGTGATCGATGAACTGGTGGATAAAATCATCGGCGCTCCATCACGGCAACAGCTTTTAAATGCCAGTCGAGCACTGGATCGCGTTTTACTCTGGCATCACTACACCATTCCGCAATATCATCTGTCATACCATCGCATTGCGCATTGGAATAAATTTGGTCGCCCTGCCATTTCACCACCCTACACCTTTAATTTCAGGGACTGGTGGATCGATGAAAAAAAGACCACGACATTAACAACTCCCTAATTCTAAATGGAAGCAATTGAATGCCTCTAGTTAAAAGCTTTGCCTATGCCGCAATTCTTGTGTGCACCCTGCTGAGCAGCAGTTTTTCTGTTGCACAAAGCAAGCCTGTACATGCTTTAGCAATGCACGGCAGCCCTAAATATCCTGCCGACTTCACTCACTTTGAGTATGCCGATCCGACAGCCAAAAAGGGTGGTGAATTACGACTGGCAGCCGTCAGCAGTAGTGGCTTTGATAGCCTGAATCCTTTTATCATCAAGGGGGTACCCGCCGCAGGGCTGACCTTGTTGGGGCGCAGTTATTTCTACGATTCGTTAACCACACAGGCCGATGATGAACCCTTCACACAATACGGGTTAATAGCAGAACGAGTGCAGATGCCAGCAGATCGTTCCTGGGTGATTTTTCATATTAATCCCAAGGCGCGCTTCCATGATGGCAAAACCATTACCTCTGAAGATGTGTTGTACACCTTTGAATTACTCACCACGAAGGGCCACCCACTCTACGCGGCTTATTACCATGATGTTGTAAAAAGTGAGGCACTGGATGAGCTAACGGTAAAATTCAGTTTCCGCAATGGTGACAACAAAGAGCTGCCGTTAATTATGGGGCAACTGCCCGTACTGCCTAAACATTACTGGCAGGAGCGTGAATTCAATAAATCGTCGCTGGAAATTCCTGTTGGCAGTGGCCCTTACCGCATTGCATCGGTAGATCCAGGCCGCGCTATCGTTTATGAACGCAATAAAAATTATTGGGGTAAAGATATCGCGGTAAACCTTGGCCGTTATAACTTCGACACCATTCGTTATGATTATTATCGCGACAGCAATGTGGCGCTCGAAGCCTTGAAATCCAATGAATTTGACCTGCGAGTGGAGACCACTTCAAAAACCTGGCATAGCGCTTACACGGGACCACAGTTTGATAGCGGTGAGATGATTAAAGAAGAAATTGCCCACCAAAATCCAACAGGCATGCAAGGTTTTGTTTACAACACCCGTCGAGCGCAGTTTAGCGATCCTTTGGTACGTCAGGCTTTGGCCTATGCCTTTGATTTTGAATGGACCAACAAACAACTTTTTTATGGTGCCTATGCCCGCACGCAGAGTTACTTTTCCAACTCTGAACTCGCCTCCAGCGGTTTACCAAGCCCCGAAGAACTTGCGATTCTTGAACCCTTTCGTGATCAACTGCCTTCGGAATTATTTACACAACCCTACAAGCTACCAACAACAAAAGGCGACGGTAATATTCGTAGCAACCTGCGTCAGGCTCAGCATTTATTAAAACAGGCCGGTTGGAGCATTCAAAATAATCAGCTGACCAATAACAGCACTGGCCAGCTGATGAAATTTGAAATCATGCTGGTAACCCCTGAGTTTCAACGCATGGTGCTACCCCTGCGTAAAAACTTTGAGCGCTTGGGTGTTGAGGTGGATATTCGCGTCATCGATCCACAGCAGTATGTAAACCGTCTTAACAGCTTTGACTTCGATATGATCATTGGCAGCATGAGGCAATCCAGCTCCCCCGGTAATGAACAGCGCGATTTTTGGCACTCCAGTGAAGCCGAGCGTCCCGGCAGTCGTAACTGGATTGGCGTCAAAAATCCGGTCATTGATGAGCTGATTGATTTGGTGATCAGCGCCCCAGACCGAGAGGCTCTAGTGCATCGCACCCGCGCCCTTGATCGTGTATTGCTTTGGGGGCATTATGTGATTCCCCAGTTTCACAATCGTAGTTACCGCGTGGCCTACTGGGATAAATTCTCGCGACCACGAATCAGCCCAAAATTCTCACTTGGGCTGGATAATTGGTGGTCTAAAGCGGCACCTGACGCAACCGAAAAAGAATAATAAAAGCGTATGCAAGCCTACATCGTCCGCCGTCTGTTGTTGATAATTCCGACCCTGCTCGGGATCATGCTGATCAACTTTGCTGTTGTGCAAATTGCCCCCGGTGGTCCGGTTGAGCAAATGCTGGCACGTATGCAGGGGCTCGACAGCGGCGCCACCTCACGCATCGGGGGTTCAGCGCAAAGTGAAGTTCGCAGTATCAACGCCAGTGGCAGTCAAAATTCTAAATACCGCGGAGCCCAGGGGCTTGACCCCGAACTTGTAGAGAAAATCGAAAAGCTCTATGGCTTTGATAAACCCGCCCATGAGCGTTTCTGGTTGATGATAAAAAACTACGCCACCTTTGATTTTGGTGAGAGTTTTTTCCGCGATGCCAAGGTTACCGAACTGATCATTGAAAAGATGCCGGTATCCATTTCGCTGGGGCTATGGACCACCCTACTCGTTTATCTCATCTCCATCCCGCTGGGTATTCGCAAAGCAGTGAAACACGGCTCGGCCTTTGATGTGTGGTCCAGCTCGGTGGTGATTATCGGTTATGCCATCCCAGGCTTTTTGTTTGCTATTTTTCTCATCGTGTTTTTTGCCGGCGGCAGCTACTTCGACTGGTTTCCACTACGAGGGCTAACCTCACCTGACTGGGAACAAATGTCTGCTTTCGAGAAAATCGGTGACTATTTTTGGCATCTAGTCTTGCCCATTTGCGCCATGGTCATCGGTGGTTTTGCCACCCTCACAATGTTGACAAAAAATTCCTTTCTTGACGAAATCAACAAGCAGTATGTCATTACCGCCAGAGCCAAAGGTCTTGAAGAAAAACGTGTGCTATACGGCCATGTGTTCCGCAATGCCATGTTGATTATCATTGCTGGTTTTCCCGGTGCGGTCATCGAAATTTTCTTTACTGGTGCACTGCTGATCGAGGTGATTTTCTCTCTCGATGGTCTTGGTCTGCTGAGTTTCGAGTCGGTACTCAACCGTGATTACCCGGTATTCTTTGGTACGCTGTTTATTTTCACGTTGATCGGCATGCTGATCAAACTGGTCAGCGATATCACCTACTGTTTGGTTGACCCTCGTATCGACTTTGAGAGTCGCGACGTATGATCATCAGTAAGATCAAACTGAACCCGATCAACCAGCGTCGCCTGCAGCTCTTCAAAGCTCACAAACGCGGCTATTATTCCCTGTGGCTTTTCCTTGTCATTTTTCTGCTGACACTGGGCGCAGAATTCATCAGTAACGACAAGCCGGTAGTGGTTTATTTCGACAGTGACTTTTACATGCCGGTTTTCAAAATCTACCCGGAAACAGCCTTTGGTGGTGAGTTTGAGACAGAAGCGGATTATCGTGATCCCTTCGTCGAAGAACTGATTAATGAAAAGGGCTGGATGCTGTGGCCACTGGTACGTTACAGCTACGACACAATCAACTACGCGCTGGAGCAACCCGCACCTTCACCGCCCAGTGGTGAAAACTGGCTAGGCACCGACGACCAGGCACGTGATGTGTTAGCGCGGGTAATCTACGGTTTCCGAATTTCAGTGCTGTTCGGGCTGATACTGACACTAGTCAGCTCGGTTGTGGGTGTCATAGTTGGCGCTATACAGGGCTTCTATGGTGGAAAAATAGATCTGTTCGGACAGCGTTTTATTGAAATCTGGGGCAGCATTCCTCGCCTCTATTTGCTGATTATCCTCTCCAGCATCGTGATGCCAAATTTCTGGTGGCTACTGGCGATTATGCTGTTATTTAGCTGGATGGCGCTGGTGGACGTCGTGCGCGCTGAGTTCCTGCGCGGTCGTAATCTCGAATATGTGCGTGCCGCTCGAGCGCTGGGTGTTGCCAATCGCGATATCATGTACAAACACATTTTGCCCAACGCCATGGTCGCCACCATGACCTTCCTGCCCTTTATTCTCACGGGTGCCATCACTACCCTCACGGCATTGGATTTTCTTGGTTTTGGCTTACCACCCGGCTCGCCGTCATTGGGGGAATTAGTTGCTCAGGGTAAAGCCAACCTGCAGGCACCCTGGTTAGGCATTTCCGCCTTTGCTGTGTTATCGCTGATGCTGACCCTGTTGGTGTTTATCGGTGAAGCGGCTCGCGATGCCTTTGATCCTCGGAAGACCTTGTCATGACGGATAGAATCAACAACTTCCTTGAAGTCAAAGACTTATGCGTTGATTTCAAAAGCGATGACAGCATCTCGCATGCCGTTAAAGGCGTGTCATTTACACTGCAATACGGTGAAATTCTTGCGCTGGTGGGCGAATCCGGCTCCGGTAAATCAGTAACTGCTTTGTCCATTTTGCAACTGCTACCCTACCCGGCTGCTTCTCACCCAAGTGGACAAATTCTTCTGGAAAATGAAGATGTCTTGCAAATGAAGTCCGCTCGCCTACGGCAGATCCGAGGCAACCGGGTAAGCATGATTTTTCAGGAGCCCATGACCTCCCTGAACCCGCTGCACTGCATTGAGAAGCAAATTCGTGAGGTATTACTGCTGCACAGAGGTTTAAAAGGCTCAGCGGCGACAGATCGTGTTGTTGAGTTGCTAGAGTTGGTGGGTATTCCTAAACCACGCACGCGTTTGAAATCCTATCCACACGAGCTATCCGGTGGTCAACGCCAACGCGTGATGATTGCCATGGCACTGGCTAACGAGCCTGATCTGTTAATCGCCGACGAACCTACCACCGCACTTGACGTGACCATTCAGGCGCAAATTCTGAATCTGTTACTGGAACTGCGTGAAAAACTGGGCATGGCGATTCTGCTGATTACTCACGACCTTAATATCGTAAAGCGTTACAGTGATCGTGTCTGTGTGATGACTAATGGTGAAATTGTTGAGTGTGCTGATACCCCTCAATTGTTTCATAAACCAAAACACCCTTACAGCCAAAGTCTGTTAGGCGCTGAACCCTCTGGCAACCCGATACCCGTACATCCTGAAGCGGAGCTGATTCTGGCTACTCAAGCACTTAATGTCTGGTTCCCGATTAAAAAAGGTGTTCTGAATCGAGTCGTCGATCATGTTAAAGCGGCCAATGACATCAGCATCAAGGTTCATCAGGGCCAAACCCTGGGTGTCGTGGGTGAATCCGGCTCAGGTAAAACTACTCTAGGTCTCGCGCTGTTGAGGCTGATCCGAAGTGACGGAGAAATAAACTTCTTCGGTCAGTCAATCAATCAATTTAACCAGGATCGTATGCGCCCGCTGCGACGTGATATCCAGGTGGTTTTCCAGGATCCTTTTGGTAGCCTCAGTCCTCGTATGTCGATCGGTGAAATTATCGGCGAAGGCCTAAAAGTACACGAGGCGAATAATGTCTCTGGGCACGAGGCACGAATTATCACTGCGCTTGAAGAGGTGGGACTCCATCCCGAGACCCGTCACCGTTACCCCCATGAATTTTCAGGCGGCCAACGCCAGCGCATTGCAATTGCCAGAGCCTTAATTCTGAAACCACGCTTGATCATTCTCGACGAACCCACATCGGCATTGGATCGCACCGTACAGTGCCAGATCGTAGACCTGCTGCGTGACCTACAGGCCAAATATCAGATTAGTTATATCTTCATCAGTCATGACCTGGCCGTTGTGCGAGCATTAAGCCACGATATGATTGTGATGAAGGAAGGCCATGTGGTTGAGCAGGGTTCAGCCGAACAGCTGTTCAGCAATCCACAGCAACCCTATACACAAGCTTTGATCAGCGCCGCCTTTCAGTAATTACATCTGTTCAGGAAATCGTAATTAGTGCGCGCATTAGTTATACTTGCCGCCATTATTCGTTAGAGCCAATGGCTCTGTAATCAAACTAATTTCAACTACAAAGAAAGGACATAACATGGGTTTTCTTGCCGGTAAAAAGATTTTGATTGTTGGTGTTGCAAGCAAATTATCCATTGCTTCCGGCATCGCTGCCGCCTGCCATCGTGAAGGTGCCGAACTGGCCTTCACTTACCAAAACGAAAAACTCAAGCCACGCGTAGAAAAATTCGCAGCTGGCTGGGACTCAAACCTGATATTTCCATGCGATGTTGCCAGCGACGATGAAATCGAAGCGGTTTTCAAAAGCCTTTCCGAACACTGGGACGGCCTGGACGGCATCGTACACGCGGTAGGTTTTGCCCCTGCCCACGAACTGGACGGTAGCTACGTTGATGTAACAACCCGTGAAGGCTTCCGTATCGCTCACGACATCAGCTCCTACAGCTTTGTAGCCTTGGCTAAAGCCGGTCGTGAGATGATGAAGGATCGTAAAGGTGCTTTGCTAACACTGAGCTACCTGGGTGCTGAGCGCACCATGCCTAACTACAACGTGATGGGCCTGGCTAAAGCTAGCCTGGAAGCGAATGTGCGTTATATGGCTCGCGGCTTGGGACCAGAAGGTACTCGTGTTAACTGCATCTCAGCGGGACCGATTCGTACGCTGGCAGCCTCGGGCATCAAAAGCTTCCGTAGCATGCTCGATTACAACAAAAACCAAACCCCTCTACGCCACAACACCACCATTGATGAAGTGGGCGATGCAGCAGCGTTCTATCTGTCTGATCTTGCGCGCGGCATTTCAGGTGAAATCACCTACGTTGATGGTGGCTTCAACACCACGGCCATGGGTGATCTACCAGAATAAGTTTTTCACTCTTCTTGTCTGAAGTAACAAAAACAAAGCACAAAAAAGCCGCTGTTGCAGAAATGCAGCAGCGGCTTTTTTAATTCTTAATTTAAGCGCTTTGATTTAGAACTTTTCGATATCCGCATCAGCTCGAACAGCGCTTACAAACTCGCTGAGCTCCTGACGTCCGCTTTGCTGGGCAAGAATACGGCTCATCATCATTGCTTCTCGTTCAGCCATAGCATTTGCATTACCTTCGGTGACCTTATCAAGAGACATCACAACAAAGTCTCCCAGCTCTGTAATCAGGCTACCTGTTGTAGCTTTTTCGCCCTCAGGCTTGGGCAAGCTGAAGACTTGCTCGAGAATTTTAGCATCCACCGATGTCGCAACACGATTTATCGCTTCATGTCGTTGCAAAGGATAGCCGTAATCATCACTAGCCTGTTTCAGACTTTTACCGTCGCGTAGTTCAACCAGGACCTGCTCGCCTAGTTTCTGAGCGTTTTTCTGCGCTGCACGAGCTTTTAGTCTAGAAGCTATAACATCAGCAACTTCTTCTAAAGCGCGAGGTTTGGCGGGATTATACTGCTTTGCACGGATTACTATCACATGATCTTTGCTCAGCTCGATCAGGTCACTGTTATTACCTTCAGTCAGCAATTCATCACTGAATGCAATACGGCGAACCTTATTATGGCTGGCAATACCTGCGCCCTGCTCTCGATTGAAAAAGCCACTCGTCTGCAGTATTAACCCCAGGTTTTGGGCAGGTTCAGTCAAATCGCCAGCACTGAAGCTGTCGTTTTGTAACTCCTCAGCGGCCGCAACAAACTCTTCTTCAGCTTTACGGAAACGTAGCTCACTGCTCAGACGTTCACGCTCCTGCTCAAGGGATGGCGCCTGCGGAGTACGCAACTCTTCAAGACGGATCAAGTGATAACCAAACTCCGTTTCTACGACGTCAGAAACCTCACCCTCATTCAGAGCAAATAAAACATCATCAAATTCAGGTACAAAGGCACCTTTTTCAGAAAAGCCCAAGTCACCGCCATTTTCAGCGGAGCCAGAATCATCAGAATGGGCCTTGGCGAGTTCAGCAAAGTCTTCACCTTGACTAAGTTTTGTCTGCAGTTCAGTGATTAATGCTTCTGCTTCATCACTGCTACGCTCATCGGTAGTAATCAGGATATGTGCCGATCGACGTTCCTGTTGCTCAGCCAATACTGCCGTTTCCTGCTGATACAGCTGTTCCAACTCAGCATCATCAACTTCAATGTTGGCAGCAAAGTCAGCCTGTTTTAATTCCAGATATTCAATATTGAGACTTTCTTCGCTCATGTAAGCTGATTGATTTTCTTCGTAGAAGGCTTTTACATCAGCATCACTGATAGAGACATCATCCGCTAATTGAGCGGCTGAAATCTTCAGAAAGGAAAAATCTCTTAATTGGCGGTCAATACGTGCCAACAACTGTACTTCAGCAGGTGTTATAAAAGCTGAAGCAGCCAAACCAAGTTGCGTTTGTTGGATTAACAAATCACGAGTTAACTGGGTTTTGTAATCTCGCGGTGTCATTTGCAGGTTACGCAACGTGTATTCGTAGATGTTACGATCAAAAACGCCATTAGTCTGGAAGTTTTTATTCTGCAGAATCGCTTGATCTATACGGCCTTCAGCGACATGAATGTCCTGCTGACCGGCAACCTGTAACATCAGCTGGCGTTGAATAAGTTCTTCGAGAGCACGTGAACGAACGAGTTGATCATCAATCAGATCAGGATCAGCATTTTCGCCCATTTCGGATAGCATGCGACGCTTGAAAAAATCTGAAGCGCGTAGCAGCTCTATTTCACTAATTTCGTCGCCATTAACAACTGCGGCCTTCTGGCCAGCACCACCGCCACCCACTATTGCGTCGACACCGAAGAGTGCAAAGGTCAGCACAATGAGTCCCACAATGATCTTTGCGATCATTCCCTGGGAGTTGTCTTTAATGCTCTGTATTGACATGGAAAATACTCAAATCCGTTAAGGTCTATCTGAATAACAAAAAAAATGCGCACCTGTTCGGATGCGCATTTTATATTTTTACTGCTAAAAGAGCCTGCCGCGTTGACGAGAGTCTATTATTTCAATATTTGCTCTCGTTGTTACGTTGATGTCGATTAGTTACAAGCGTCTTTCAGGGCTTTACCAGCTTTGAAGCTAGGGATTTTAGCCGCTTTAATCTGAATGGTTTCACCCGTTTGAGGGTTGCGGCCAGCGCGCGCTGCACGATCCTTAACAGAGAATGTACCAAAACCTACCAGTGATACTTGACCACCATTTTTCAGCTCGTTTGTTACAGCGTCAACCGCCGCATCAAGTGCGCGTCCAGCAGATGCTTTAGAAATATCCGCTTCAGCAGCGATTGCGTCGATCAGTTCAGATTTATTCACACTGTTCCCCTTTTATTGTTTGAGAATACTTATATGTAGCAATAGTAAAACGATTTATTTGTTATATTTTCGTGGCACAAAGCATAGCCGTATATCCGCTGTAGCGCCAATCTCTAAATACTTTAATTTCCGATCCTTGTTAATTAGCGGGTCCATTTATACCAACAGGCGAATTTACCTGTCAAGCCGCCTGCTCTATTAATGTGTGCTTATTTGTTTTTTCGTGGGTTTTTTCTTGCTGGACGCTTTGATTGACTCGTCGCTTTCAGAATTTTCACTTCCTGGCTTTGGCAGATACTGCAAGGCAATTTCCAGAACTTCGTCAATCCACTTAACCGGGCAGATGGTTAAATCAGCCTTGATGTTATCCGGAATCTCTTTTAGATCGCGCTTGTTTTCATCAGGAATGATGACTGTTTTGATACCACCACGGTGGGCCGCCAGAAGTTTTTCCTTCAAACCACCAATAGGTAGCACCTGACCACGCAGAGTAATTTCACCCGTCATCGCCACATCTGACTTCACTGGGATTTCAGTCAACACTGAAACTAAAGCTGTACACATACCTACGCCAGCACTTGGCCCATCCTTTGGGGTTGCGCCTTCAGGTACATGGATGTGCATGTCATTCTTTTCGTAGAAATCATCATCAATACCCAGCGTTTTTGAGCGGTTACGCACAACGGTAAGCGCGGCCTGAATAGATTCCTGCATCACGTCACCCAGTGAACCGGTTTTAATAACGCGGCCTTTACCTGGCATCACAGCAGACTCAATGGTTAATAACTCACCGCCTACTTGTGTCCACGCCAGTCCAGTTACTTGACCAACACGGTTTTCCTCTTCAGCTACTCCATAGGTGTGCTTGCGAACGCCAGAATATTCTTCCAGGTTCGAGGAATCAACCATCAATTTTTCTACCGCAGCCTTTTCATCGAGAGAACAGTTTTTAACCACTTTACGGCAAACCTTGGCGATTTCACGCTCAAGCCCACGCACACCCGCTTCACGGGTGTAGTAACGGATCAAATCCATAATCGCTTCATCAGCAAAAACTAATTCGGATTCTTTCAAGCCACTGTTTTTAAGCTGTTTTGGAACCAGATAACGCTTGGCGATATTAAGCTTCTCGTCCTCTGTGTAACCAGGAATACGGATGATTTCCATGCGGTCCAACAGGGCTGGCGGAATGTTCATGGAGTTTGATGTACATACAAACATTACTTCCGAGAGATCGTAATCCACTTCCAGGTAATGATCGTTAAAAGTATTATTTTGTTCAGGATCCAGCACTTCCAGCAGCGCTGAAGAAGGATCACCGCGGAAATCGGCGCCCATTTTATCCACTTCATCCAATAGGAATAGTGGGTTTTTTGCTTCAACCTTAGATAATTTTTGGATCAGCTTGCCGGGCATTGAGCCAATGTAGGTACGACGGTGACCACGAATTTCGGCTTCATCGCGCACACCACCTAGTGCCATACGAATGTATTTTCGGTTGGTAGCGCGAGCAATCGACTGGCCCAGAGAGGTTTTACCCACGCCAGGAGGGCCAACCAGGCACAATACAGCGCCCTTTAGCTTGCGTACGCGCTTTTGTACCGCTAAGTATTCTAGAATACGCTCCTTAACCTCTACCAGCCCGTAGTGATCATCATTAAGGATCTCTTCCGCCTTATTCAGATCATGACGCACACGGCTGCGTTTTTTCCACGGCACGCTCAGCATCCAATCGATGTAGCTACGTACTACGGTCGCTTCAGCAGACATTGGCGACATTAATTTAAGCTTATCCAATTCGGCGAGCGTCTTTTTCTCAGCCTCTTCAGACATGCCTGATTCTTTGATACGTTTTTCGAGACCGTCGACCTCATTGGGAGCATCGTCCAATTCCCCCATTTCTTTCTGGATGGCCTTCATCTGCTCATTCAGATAATACTCTCGCTGGCTCTTTTCCATTTGCTGCTTAACGCGGTTACGAATGCGTTTCTCAACTTTCAGTAGATCCAGCTCAGATTCCATGAGGCCAACCAGGTGCTCAAGTCGCTCACTCTCGTCACTCATCTCCAAGACCTGCTGCTTTTCTTCTACAGTCAGTGTCAGGTGTGAAGCAATCGTGTCAGCCAAGCGCCCTGCTTCACTAATACCTGTTACGGATGTCAGGATCTCGGAAGGTACTTTCTTGCTGATTTTGGCGTATTTTTCGAACTGAGCGATGACAGCTTTTACGAGAATATTTTCTTCAACTTCTGGCAGTGATGGGCAATCCAGCCGTTCGACCAGCGCATTGCAATAACCATCGGTTTCGTCCATCGATATCATATTGGCACGATAGGAGCCTTCAACCAGCACCTTCACAGTGCCGTCAGGCAGCTTCAGCAATTGCAGAATAGAAGAAACCGTACCTGTGATAAACAAATCGCTTTCGACGGGATCATCTTCAGAGGCATTTTTTTGAGCAACCAGAAAAATTTCTTTTTCCGATTCCATGGCCAATTCTAGCGCCTTTATGGATTTTTCGCGGCCAACAAACAGCGGCGTCACCATATTTGGAAATACAACCACGTCACGTAACGGTAAAAGTGGTAATGAAAGTGGGGATGCTTCCTGATTTTGTTCTTCAACGGTCATGGATGACTGAACCTTTCAACAATATAAAGTGATGTCTTAATCATGGGGATGCACTATTCAAAATACAAGCGTGAAAGACAGGGTTGTGACAGAAAATTTTAGAGTTTGTACGATATAAAGTTACTGCATACTACAAATTTAAAACAAAAAAAGAGGCCGATTGGCCTCTTTCTCAGTGACTGATGTAAGTGTCGGGGAATTTATTCTTTACCGATAGCTACATTGCCCTCTGGCGTTTCAAAAATCAGCAGTGGCTCAGTACCATCTGTGATCATTGACTCATCAATAACAACCTTCATCACGTCAGGCTTTGAAGGTATTTCGTACATGGTATCAAGCAGCACCGATTCGAGAATCGAGCGTAAACCACGCGCACCTGTTTTACGCTTCATCGCCTTATGAGCCATGGCTCGTAGGGCGTCCTCACGAAAATCAATTTCAACATCTTCCATCGCAAACAGTTTTTTATACTGCTTTGTCAGCGAATTTTTAGGCTCAGTCAGGATTTGAATCAATGCGCTTTCGTCCAGCTCCATCAATGTAGCAATGACAGGCAGGCGGCCAACAAATTCAGGAATCAGACCAAATTTGATCAAATCTTCAGGCTCAATATCTAGCAATACTTCACTGATAGATTTCTTATCATCTTTGCTTTTCACTGTCGCAGAGAAACCGATGCTGCTTTTCTCGGAGCGATCACTAATAACCTGTTCCAAGCCCGCAAACGCACCACCACAGATAAACAAAATATTAGAGGTGTCAACCTGCAGGAATTCCTGCTGTGGATGCTTACGTCCACCTTGAGGGGGGACAGAAGCAACGGTGCCTTCAATCAATTTAAGCAGAGCCTGTTGCACACCTTCGCCCGACACATCGCGAGTGATGGATGGGTTATCAGATTTGCGGGAAATCTTGTCAATTTCATCAATGTAAACAATGCCACGCTGGGCTTTATCAACATCGTAATCACATTTCTGCAGCAGTTTTTGAATGATATTTTCTACGTCTTCACCCACATAACCAGCTTCAGTCAGCGTGGTCGCATCGGCAATAGTGAAAGGTACATTCAGCATACGTGCCAATGTTTCCGCCAACAGCGTTTTACCACTACCAGTAGGACCAATCAGTAGAATATTACTTTTGCCCAGCTCGATATCATCTTTGTCTGTATCAGACTTAAGGCGTTTGTAATGGTTATAAACCGCAACAGACAGTACGACCTTAGCGCGATCCTGACCAATCACATAGTTATCGAGATTTGCTTTGATTTCCTTCGGTGATGGCAGACGATCTTCGCTGTCTTCAGGATTTGCATCCTCCATCTCTTCACGAATGATATCGTTGCATAAATCCACGCATTCATCACAGATGAATACTGAGGGACCGGCAATTAACTTGCGTACTTCGTGCTGGCTTTTGCCACAGAAGGAACAATACAGCAGCTTGCCGTTGTCATCTCCGTCGATGGTGTTCTCGTCGGACATCTTACTTCCTCATCCGGGGCTGCATTTGCAAACACAGCCCTTTGTAAAAATTAGTATCTACGAACAGATTAACATTTTATCCAGTAAAACTGAAA
>Ga0209395_1001831_pt1 | contig 29115 bp, 25 predicted proteins | sample GOMGulsemesocosm_3_FD_184635 | JGI IMG/M metagenome (GOLD analysis project Ga0209395, IMG submission 184635) | Methane-oxidizing microbial communities from mesocosms in the Gulf of Mexico - GOM9D Gulf of Mexico (SPAdes) (version 2) | ecosystem: Environmental > Aquatic > Marine > Cold seeps... | reverse complement strand
CAAGATTAACTTTGATAATCATGGCGATTCGTCTTCAGTTAAATATTTAGGTTATTCCAAAGGGCGTAATGTCGCTGAAGATAACGGCAATATAGTGGCGGGTTTTGATGGCTATCACGGCTGGTTCTGGCGCAATCGCTCTGGTAAAAGCGTAACAATAGAGATCGCATTTACAGGCGCTTATAGCGAAGTGAAAAGGGTTAAGTAAAGCTCGCTAAACAAAACCTGATCTCGGTATGCTGCTGGGATCAGGTTTTTTATGCTATCTTATTTACCCTTTTAGATTAAGGTGTTTCATACCGTGTTATTGAGTTTTTGATAAAACATTCTCGCTTTGTCAAAAAACAGTCATGTTTATCTTGAGACCTAAAATAATTATCAATATACTCAGTTACTTACGTTGTCTTGCTTTTAACTTACAAGACTAAATAATAATTAACAGGACGTCTCATTTATCCAGAAATAAGTAACCATGAAATTGTAAATGTAAACTTATTTTTCAATTGATTAATAGTACTTTGTAATAGTTAATTAATCTGGGAAAACGAGAGGTCTTACTATTACAATGTTATGCCTCTACCATTTTTACAGAGTTAAGGTAACTATCAAGATCTAGCATTGATAGTGTGTTAAGGCTCAAAGTGTTTTTCTTAACTATTTGATAGAGTTACATTTCAATGCGTATGGAGGATTTATAATGGGAACGATAATAGGTTTTGTTATTCTGGCTGCTATAGATTGGTATCTTGTTCGTAATACAGGGCTCCATATTCATCAATTGATTACCAAAAAGTATGCAGAGTATCTGTCGAATAAAGAAAACAATAAATAGTATTCGCTTAAGTCATAGGCATAACAAGGCATTTAAACGGAACTAAAATAGTGGGTTAGATTTCACTTCGCTACACATTATAACCCACAATTTTAGTCCGCTTAGCAAGGCGTTATAGGCTAGTACGCCTAAAGCTGCTACATGGAGGATAAATGATTTCAAAATCCACAATATTAAGAGTCGCAAGACCAACGGATAATCTAGAAGCGATTACAGAGATGTACGTAACTGGTTTGGGTTTCAAGTTGTTGGGCGATTTTAAAGATCATAATGGTTTTAATGGTTCGATAATTGGTCATGAAAAGCATAATTATCATTTTGAATTTACTCACCATGAGGGAGTAAGTGTAGGAAGGGCACCAACTCAGGATAATCTTCTTGTGTTTTATTTCACAGAACCAGAATCATGGGACGAAAGCTGCAAGCAGATGATTGATGCAGAATTTAAGATTGTTCCTTCATATAACGATTACTGGGATGTTGTTGGTAAAACATTTGAAGATATAGATGGGTATCGTGTGGTTCTTCAAAACCGAGAATGGTCAGTTTAATACGCATATAACAAGCTAATGAACAAAGGACAAATAACAGTTGGTTTTGCTCCTTCGTCGCTAATTTTAACCAACTATTTTAGCCTGTTATTAGGGCGTTATGTGCTAAACATGGATTGAGTATGGGATACGATTTTAGTAAAAAATTTATAGACTCTAATGCGATGGATAGTTATTCCTCTATAGACACTGAGACTACGAAACGTTTTGGAAAAAGAGTTAAGGCTATGCCACTTTCAAATGTGGACTATAAACAAAGATTTCATAAGCTAAAAAGCTCTCGAACTATGAAGTCACCACCTAGCTGCGGAAGAATATTTTTAGGGTATATTGTTGTACGTAATTTACATACAAATAAAGAATATGAAACATGGATGCCTGATCACGTTTTTGATGAAATATACAAACTAGGCACATAACAAGTTGTTTAATCAGGACAAAATACAGTTGACTGTGTTTCGTTCCTCAACAATTTTAGCCAACTAAATTTTGCCCATTAACGAGGGCGTTGCAACAGGGAGTAAACTCAGGATGAGTAACAAATTTAAAGGTTCGTGTTTGTGTGGGAGCGTGCAATTCTCAGTTACTGGCTTCAGCGATAAAGTAGCTAATTGCCATTGCTCAATGTGTCGTAAATTTCATGGCGCTGCATTTGGGACTCTAGTGAGTGTTCAGGGGTTAACTTGGATTTCAGGTAAAGAATTACTCAAAGAATTTGTAGCAGAAAATGGCACAGTCCGTACCTTTTGTTCGGATTGTGGGTCTAGTGTGGGCTTTCGCATGAAAAATGTTTCTCTAGAGAAAATCGAGCTAGCTATCGCTTTATTTGATGGCGATATTCCAGTATCGGTAGATGCTCAAATTTATACGGGTTACAAAGCAAATTGGTGTGATTTACAATCTAGCTTGCCGACGTTTGCTGAAGGACGTTGAGTGTAGAGATCTTGGGCTGCATCATATAACTCATTAGTTAAACTCAAATATTGTAGGTTTTAAAAATACTCGTTATATTGTCGTATATATTATATTGCTCGTTGTGCAAGGAAGTTAAAGAAGATGCTCGAAGCCAGTGCTGAGACAAAGTTACAATTATTTGAGTTAGGGCCTGGTAAAATGCTTGATCTGCAAATAAATAATCCACTGCCTGTACGCCTTAAATTGTCCCTTGTTGGCTATGATCTTGGTCGATATATCATATTAAAATATCCTCGAGTTACAAATAATTCAGAGTATAACGATGTACTCACTGAAGGTAATGGTGTGATTGTACGTTACTTGCTGGAAGGCGATAAAGGCGAGTGTTTTGCTTTTAGTTCTTCTATTCGCAGTGTGACCCAACATCCTGAAAGATTACTGTTTTTAGATTATCCAAAAGAGATCGAAAAACGTCAGCTACGTACACAGCAGCGCACTAGTATTCATCTACCTGCGTGCATGAAGTTAAACGATGAGATAAAAAACCAAGGCGGGGCCATTAATGGTGTCATTGTTGATATTTCAACGGACGGCTGTCGTTTTTCTTTTAAAACTCAAAATGCTCGAACTACGGTGAAAAAGCGTGAAGTACTGGTGTGTATACAAAGTCCTGTTGATGGTGAAATAAAAATTCCGGCACAGATTTGTAATAGTAGAAATGAACACGGTGAGGTAAGTGTCGGTATTAAATTTATGGATGATAGCAACCTCGTCCCCAAATTATTGTCTCAACTCTTTATTGCTTAAAGCCAATGCTGTGAGTTCTCTGTTTGAGGGGTAAGAAACAACAAAGGCGCTTAATAGCGCCTTTGTTCATCATGTATTCTTTATACCATCATCAGTCAGCACTAATCCTGGCGATAAGTCTTTAAGAAGTTCGCTAGTTTGTTGATAGCAACAGTAAGCTCTTCAATACGCGGTAAGAATACCACGCGGAAGTGATCAGGACGGCTCCAGTTAAACCCTGTACCTTGCACAATCAATAGCTTTTCTTGCTGTAATAGATCTAATGCAAATTTCTGGTCGTCTTTGATATTGTACATTTCCATATCAATTTTCGGGAACAGATACATAGCACCTTTTGGTTTCACGCACGAGATACCCGGAATTTCATTTAACATCTTCCAGGCTAAATCACGTTGTTCCAGTAAACGACCGCCAGGTAGGATCAATTCATTGATACTTTGATAACCACCCAGTGCCGTTTGTATCGCATGTTGCATCGGCACGTTCGAGCACAGGCGCATAGACGCCAACATTTCTAATCCGGCTATATAGTCTTTAGCAAGGTGTGTTGCACCGCTTAATACCAACCAACCAGAGCGGAAACCAGCAATACGGTAGGCTTTCGACAGACCATTGAAAGTAACAATCAGGATATCTTGCGCCAGTGTACACATAGGTACATGTTCAACACCGTCATATAAGATCTTGTCATAGATTTCATCAGCAAAAATAATCAGCTTGTTCTGACGCGCCACTTCAATCACTTCTAGCAAGAACTCTTCGCTGTATACCGCACCCGTTGGGTTGTTCGGATTGATTAATACAATGCCTTTGGTATTAGGTGTGATCTTAGCTTTAATGTCATCCAGATCTGGATACCAATCAGACTCTTCATCACACACGTAGTGCGTCGCTTTACCACCCGAAAGGGTAATTGCCGCTGTCCACAATGGATAATCTGGCGACGGTACTAAGATTTCATCACCGTTATTCAGTAATGCCTGCATCGACATCATGATTAATTCTGACACACCGTTGCCCAAATAAATGTCGTCAATTGACACATTCAACAGACCTTTCTGTTGATAGTGCTGCATCACGGCTTTACGTGCAGAATATAGCCCTTTAGAGTCACAGTAACCTTGGCTCAATGGCAGGTTATGAATAACGTCTTTAACAATTTCTTCCGGGGCTTCAAAACCAAATGGGGCGGGATTCCCGATGTTTAATTTGATTACTCGATGACCTTCTTCTTCTAAGCGATTCGCTTCTTTTAATACTGGTCCACGTATGTCGTAACACACGTTATCTAACTTATGAGATTTTTCTATTGAGTACATCCCGTCTCCAACCCTGTAAATATATTAATTGTTTATCTTTCTGTAATAAAAGTAACGTATATAAGACATTGTTGGAAGTGATATTTGGTGATCTGCCTGATTTATTGTTGCGTCATTGTTAATTGATAAGATTCGGGTGTAACATTATCAGTAGTGGTTACCAAGTTACGGTGACTTTGTGAGAATATTGTTGTAATACAGCAGTTAAATTGAATCTTAATAGAGCAAGGAAAGAGCATGAGCCAGCAGTTAAACCCAGCAAAAATGAGCGGATTAGAGATTCTACAAGCAATGGCTGAGGGAGTATTCCCACATCCTTCAATTTGCGACACTATGCCGATGCAATGTGTTGATGTAAGCGAAGGTCAGATCCACTTTAGTGTGCAAGCCGATGATCGCCATCTAAATCCGATGGGTGGTGTACACGGTGGTTTTGCCGCGACAATACTTGATTCTGTGACTGGTTGCGCGACACACACAACATTAGTGGCGGGTGAAAGTTACGGCACGGTTGATCTGAATGTCAAAATGGTGCGTCCAATTCCAAAAAATACTGCGTTACATGCCAAAGGTAAGGTATTAAACGTTTCAAAAACCGTTATTATCTCAGAAGGTGAGATCCGTGATGCAGATGGTAAGCTTTATGCGCACTGTACAGCAACTTGTGTTATCACTCGCCCAGCTAAATAGCGTTATTTATAAGTACAGTATTTATAAGAGCAATATTTATATAAACACAACATTTGAGATTAATTTATGACAACTAACCGGTCTGAAATAGCAGCGCATACTTTTCAGTTTAATCCATCGGCCAGTGAAAAGGCTGGCAAGATGGTGATGGGACATCGTGGTGCATCATCTATAGCGCCCGAGAATACCTTAGCCGCCTTTCAATTAGCCGAAGACAACAACGTGCCTTGGATTGAAGTTGATGCCGATATGCTCGGTGATGGCACAGTTGTTATTTGTCATGATGCTACGCTCGACCGTTGTAGCGATCAGACCGGATTATTACGCGATAAGACGGTCACCGATCTGGATAATATTGATGCTGGTGGCTGGTTTGGTTTGGATTTTGTTGGTGAGCGTATTCCGACGCTGGTGGAACTTATCTTATTCACCAACGAAACGGGCATGAACCTGAATTTAGAAATTAAGTCTGGGTCTGATAAAGCCGCTACCGACCGATTAATCGACGGCATTATTCGTGATATTAATCATCACTGGCAAGGTGGTCAGCAGTTGCTTATCTCCAGCTTTAATCATTTGTTATTAGCTGAAGTAAAACGTCGTGCACCAGAAATTAGCTTAGCCTGTTTGTTTGCTGCGCCATTACCAGATGATTGGCTAACGTCGATGCAATATGTCGGTGCTGAGTTTGTGCATCCAAATGATAAAGGCTTGACCGAACAGCAAGTCAAAGACATGACTGACGCGGGTTATAGTGTGAATGTTTGGACTGTGAACAGCTTGGCACGTGCTAACCAGTTATATAATTGGGGCGTAACGGGGATCTGTTCTGATATTCCCCAGCAATTTCCACCTTGCTATCGGAACTGATAGTGATTGAAATTAATCGTTATTGGAATTAATTGTTATCGGTATTAATAGTTATCGGTATTAATAGTTATCGATATTAATAGCTATCGACATGACCAGTCGGTAGCGTAAGGGAGCACAGATATGATAGATAAGGATGTTTGTGCAATCAGTGAACGCTTAGCATTACGCTGGCAGTCATTACTGCAAGACAATTTTTCTCACCTAAATACAGCGCAAATACAGCAAGCTTGGTTACGTCTGTTACCCCATTATCAAGAAGCACATCGTTATTATCATGATCTCAGCCATATTGATGCCTGCTTTACTTGGTTTGACCGAGTGCAGGTACAATTTGATAACCCTTTAGCAGTGGCGCTGGCTATATGGTTTCATGACATTATTTATGATGTAAGACGCAGCGACAATGAAGTGAACAGTGGTCATTATGCAATCACTGCACTGACTAACTTTGCGGTGCCAACGCGATTAGTACAGCAAGTATATGAGTTAATCTTGTTAACTCAGCACCCGAGTAAACCAAGACATGTACTTACAGGATTACCTGGCACATTCTTAACCAACACCAACAATGAATTACTATCGAGTCTTAATGACCAAGCGTTATTTTTGGATATTGATTTAACCATATTAGGCCAAAATAGCGCTATTTATGCTAACTATGAACAAGCCATTCGCGCTGAGTACCAGCATGTGCCGTTATGGCTGTATAAATTTGGCCGTAAACGCCTACTTAAGCAGTTCTTACGTCAGCCAAGGATCTATTATTCTGACTATTTTACAGAAAAGTTTGAACAACAAGCCAGAGTGAACATACAATCAGTACTCAAACCTTAATGGCCTACTATTTTAATGAAAAGCCTAACTTGGATGCATAAAGTATGATTATTAATGGCGCTCCCAGTCAAGATGTTGCAATTGCCGACCGTGGTTTCAATTTTGGTGATGGGCATTTTACCACCGTCAAAATGGTAGCCGGACAAGCCTTATTACTAGATTTACATTTAGCGCGCTTACAACAAGCGTGTGCTGTGTTAGCGATAGAGTTTGACCAATGGGATGAGTTAGTCGCAGCGATTACCCAGCAATCAGTGGCGTTACAAGACGGCGTATTAAAAGTCACGATCACTCGAGGCGAGGGCGGTCGCGGATACGGCACACTAGGTTGCTCAACAGCCAATTGGTTTTTGCAACACCGTCCGATCCCGGTTATCTACAGCGAATGGGCCACGACGGGCATTGAACTGATGCTGTGCCAATACCAGCAAACTGTTAATCCAGCATTGGCAGGATTAAAAACCTTAAATAGATTGGATCAGGTGATGATCAAGCAAGAGCTTGATGCGCATAATACGGCAGATGGCTTGGTGTGCTCGACAGACGGTTATGTTATTGAAACCTCTGTTGCCAATGTATTTTGGGTGAAAGCAGGTAAAGTCTATACTCCCAGCACGAAACGCAGTGGTGTAGAAGGAGTGATGAAAACACACATTTCAAACTTGTTGAATAGTTTGGGATTAGTGCTTGAATCAGGAGATTACACTATTGCGGATGTGCTTGCTGCAGATGAAGTTTTTATTTCTAATTCAGTTATGGAACTGGTGCCTGTTAAGCGCATTATGAAGCCAGACTTGAGCATTGACGTATGTTACGACAAACCCTACACGCTTAGTAAAATGATAAAGCGTGTAGTTAAATGGCGTAGCTAATAGCTAGTTAAATGGCGTCGTAATTAAAAAATACGACGTTTCAAGCCTTTCTTATCCAAGATCTTCGTGGCGATCTCTTCAACCGAAAATGATGTACTGTTAATAAAAGGGATTTTTTCGCTACGGTATAGGTATTCAACTTCAGATATTTCTAACTTACATTGACGTGATGACGCATAATTACTGTTAGCAAGGCGTTCACTACGGATATCCTGCAGACGTTTCACATCAATAGTGAGGCCAAATATTTTATGTTTATTACGTTTTAATGCTGGTGGCAATTTTAACGCATCCATATCATCGGCAATAAATGGATAGTTGGCGGTCTTAATACCAAACTGTAAGGCGAGATATAAACTAGTTGGTGTTTTGCCACTGCGTGATACACCGACTAAGATTAAGTCAGCATCGTCGTAATCTTTGCAGGTAATACCGTCGTCGTTGGCGAGAGCATAATTCACGGCATCAATACGGGCATCATAAGTATCAAGTTTGAGGCTGTGAGTACGATGTGATTTTGGCTCAGCTCTGATATTTAATTGCTCAGAAAGCGGCGCAACAAATGTACTCAAAAAGTCGTGAGAATGGCCTTCATTTGATTCGATTATTGTCCTTATTTCAGATGAAACTATCGAATGAAACACTAGTGGCTTCTGTCCTGTTTTCGCTACGTGTTCGTTGATTTTTTGAGTAACGTTTTTTGCTTTTTCTTCGGTCTCAATAAAGGGAAAAGTATGCTGATCAAATTCGATCGGAAATTGGCTTAGAAGCGCGTGACCAAAGACTTCAGCGGTGATCGCTGTGCCATCAGATACATAAAAAACAGTTTGCATTAACTCTATCCTTTTCATAAACAGATGAAATTTTCTAAGTAAGTATCTTACATTGAAATTAATAGCTGTGTATGATTAAAAACACTAAGGAAAGCAAGATGATTATTTTGCATTGATAATATGTGAGCAATATCGAATATCGCCCACACTTAAAATCATTTTTGAGATAGATTAAATCTGGAGAACTGCCGTGATAGAGTACGTAATTGGGTACGAAAAACTTGGAATGAACGACGTAGAACGAGTTGGCGGCAAAAACGCATCTCTAGGCGAGATGATCAGTAACTTAGCTGGCGCAGGCGTGCAAGTTCCTGGTGGTTACGCGACAACCGCTGATGCGTTTAATCAGTTTTTAGAGCAAAGTGGCGTAAACGATAAAATTTATGCACTACTAGACGATCTCAATGTTGATGACATCGCAGCGTTAACAGAAGCTGGCGCGACTATTCGCCAATGGATCATCGACACACCTTTCCAACCTGAACTAGAAGCCGCTATTGCTGAAAGCTATGAAGTACTAGCTGGTGAAGCAGGCGAGCAAGCATCATTTGCAGTGCGTTCATCAGCAACAGCTGAAGATATGCCGGATGCATCATTTGCTGGTCAGCAAGAAACATTTTTAAACGTACGTGGTTATGACAACATCATTGTTGCAATCAAACACGTATTCGCATCACTCTTTAACGACCGTGCTATTTCGTACCGCGTGCATTCTGGTTATGACCACCGTGGCGTGGCATTATCTGCGGGTATTCAACGCATGGTACGTAGTGATGAAGCATCATCTGGTGTGATGTTCTCTATTGATACTGAGTCTGGTTTTGAAGATGTGGTATTTATTACTTCTTCATATGGTCTTGGCGAAATGGTTGTACAGGGCGCTGTTAACCCTGATGAATTTTATGTTCATAAACCAACACTTGCTAAAGGTAAACCAGCTGTTGTTCGCCGTAACATCGGTAGCAAACAGATCCAAATGATCTACTCTGCTGACGAAGAACATGGCAAGCAAGTACAAATCGTTGATGTTGAAGCAAGCAAGTCACGTCAGTTCTCTATTACCGATGAAGAAGTAATGGAACTAGCGAAACAAGCTGTGATCATCGAAAAACATTATGGCCGTGCGATGGATATCGAATGGGCTAAAGATGCGATTGATGGCAAACTTTATATCGTTCAAGCACGTCCTGAAACAGTACGTAGCCGCGAAGATAAACAAGTAATGGTACGTTTCCACCTAGACGCTAAATCAGCAGTTATTTCTGAAGGCCGTGCAATTGGCGGTAAGATTGGTGCAGGTCCAGCTAAAGTTATTTCATCAATTGATCAAATGGATGAAGTACAAGAAGGTGACGTATTAGTTACTGACATGACAGACCCAGATTGGGAACCTATCATGAAACGTGCTTCGGCAATCGTAACAAACCGTGGTGGCCGTACATGTCACGCTGCAATTATTGCACGTGAAATGGGTATTCCAGCGGTTGTTGGTTGTGGCAACGCGACTGACCTGATTGAAAACGGTCAAGAGCTAACAGTATCTTGTGCTGAAGGCGATACAGGCTTTATCTACGAAGGTATCTTACCGTTCCGTGAAACTGCATCTGAAGTTGCTAACTTACCGGAAATTCCAGTAAAAGTGATGATGAACGTAGGTAACCCTGATCGTGCATTCGATTTCGCTGCATTACCAAACGAAGGTGTTGGTCTAGCGCGTCTTGAGTTTATCATTAACCGTATGATCGGTATTCACCCGAAAGCATTGCTTAACTTTGATAAGCAATCGCCAGAGCTACAAGCTGAAATCAATGAGATGATTGCTGGTTATGAATCACCAGTAGAATTTTACATTGCTAAGTTACAAGAAGGTATTTCAACGCTAGCAGCTGCGTTCTACCCGAAAAAAGTAATTGTACGTATGTCTGACTTTAAGTCTAACGAATACGCTAACTTAGTCGGCGGTGAATTCTTCGAACCTGAAGAAGAAAATCCAATGTTAGGTTTCCGTGGTGCATCACGTTATATCTCTGAAGATTTCCGTGACTGTTTCGCACTAGAAACTGAAGCAATCAAACGCGTTCGTAATGACATGGGTCTAACCAATGTTGAAATCATGATCCCATTCGTACGTACATTAAGCGAAGCGGCTTCTGTGATTGATTTACTAGCAGAGCATGGTCTGAAACGTGGTGAGGACGGATTACGCGTTATCATGATGTGTGAAGTACCATCAAATGCATTGCTTGCTGACAAGTTCCTACAGTACTTTGACGGTTTCTCAATCGGTTCAAATGATTTAACGCAATTGTCATTAGGTCTAGATCGCGATTCAGGCATCATCTCTCATCTATTTGATGAGCGTAACGAAGCGGTTAAAGTATTACTGTCAATGGCAATTCAAGCGGCTAAGAAAGCAGGTAAATACGTAGGTATTTGTGGTCAGGGTCCATCGGACCACGAAGACTTCGCTGCTTGGTTAGTTGAGCAAGGTATTGATAGCGTATCACTTAACCCTGATACAGTATTAAGCACTTGGTTATATCTAGCGGATAAACACGCTAAATAAATTCAGCGCTTTATTAGATTAGCTTAAGTTATAGCTTAAGTATAAGCCCCAAGCAGTGTTAATTAGCACTGTATTGGGGCTTTTTTGTAGCTGAAACTTTGGCTAGCGTGGACTTGTTACAGTTGCCACTTTGCTTAGTGCTGTTACTTCTGCTGGAGAAGTATGTAATTTGTATTCCACATAATTAAGTTGCTTGTCAAAACTAGCTAATATCATGTCGATTGATTCTGTGGCGATATTAAAAAACTTGCTGGCTTTGATGGTTGGTTTTGTGATGATAATTTCGTTATCGATAACTTTAAGTAAGTGGGCTATTTTAAGTAAGTAATCTTGGTTTTGTTGGATGTTAATGCTTTGCTCTAACGACTGACAAAGATAATTAAGGCGTATACGCTCTGCTCGTGTACATACTTTTGCAGCCGCGATGCCTGTGCCAAGTGCGCGTATCTGCGCAATGCTTTCTGCGGTAAACAGTAATTCCTGCCACAAGAATTGGATTGATTCACTATTACTATTGCTGAGTTGATGCAGTTTATTGTCAAACGCAATATCATTGATGAGATAGAGTAGGTTTAGTACGAGCTTATTATGCTGTTCGAGGTTATTACGCACATGGAGATTGGTGCAGTCAACAGCTAAACGTTGCCAGTGGTCTAACATGGCTTGCCAACGCTCATTATCCAATAAATCCGGGTAGCTATCGCAAATATCTTGCTGGATTATTTCGATAGAATCTGACACTCCCTGTAGTCGTGGTTTTAAATTGTCTTCGCCATGTAATACACCATTTGATAGACCGCGATGCTGTTGAGCGCGAGTGAGTAAGTTACGGATGGAATTCAATTTTACCAGACCATCAATTTGTAATTGTTTGCGGCAGCGCTGTTGATTTTGTAGTGTAAACAGTAAATAGCACAAACATATTAATGTGCATAAAATTGCTAAGCCACTGAGTAGTAACATTGGGTGTGAAGTCATAATACCTGCCTTAATTAGCTCTTAAGCGATTAGCTATTAGATGTTAACCATTAGATATTAAGCAATTATGATACCAGCCGTTAAACGGCGTTATTTACGTTATTATGCACCGATAAGGGGAGTATTTAGCTATAACTCCCTAAAATGGTGACTGGTTATAAGTGGGATTTATTTAGTCAAGGATAAAAATTTTCATTTAAATACTAAAAAGCCCCTGTCATTTCAGACCGAGGCTTTTGTTTAGCGTATTTTAAGTAGACATCAAAGCCTATATCTTGCAAGGCATGTCATAGCGCTGGATTTAGTTTTCGCGTAGTGCTCTAAAACCTACATAATTAGCGCGGAAATCTGGTTTTAATTCTAAGCGAACATCAACCTGTGCAAGTTTTGGTGCGAAATTCCATGCACCGCCTCTTGCCACTAAATTATTTCCACTGGTCAGCTCCCAAACGTTACCGACGGTATCATATAGGCCAAATTTATTGGCTTTAAACGATTCTACTGGTGCGGTGCTTTTATTCGACCATTGGCTACCACAGTAAGCGCAATTGGCTTTTGAATTGCCCGCATCGTTACCCCACCAATAATTGTAGCTACTGCCTGCACGCGCCACGTATTCCCATTCGCCGTTATTAGGTAAACGGTACTTTTGGCCAGTTGCTTTTGATAACCAAGTTAAGTAAGCGTTGGTGTCAGCTGCATTGATACAGACAACGGGATGCTCATCGGTCTGTGCGAAACCAGGTTGACGCCAGTTTAAGTCGGCATTATATGTTTCTTTACCGTTAAGATATTCAACACAACCATTACCTGATTCTGCTGCGGTAGTATAGTTACTGGCATTAACAAACTGTTTGAAGTCAGCGACTGTGATCGGGTTTTGGCCTACTGAGAAGGCCTTGATAGCTTGCTTAATGTCGTTATCAGCTGATGTTGATAATTGGCCTGCTGGCACCGAGATTAATTCTGGACCGCGTTCACCTGACGCTAAAAAGTCTTGTACTGCCTGACCATTTTTCAACGAAACGGTAGCTTTAACTAACTCAGCTCTTACCATCATGTTATTTTTTAGTTTAACATTTTGCTCAAAATCGATGTAGTTCGGTTTTTTGATCACTATGTTGTGGGCACCAGACGATAGCATTACCGAAAGTTTGGTAGAGCCATAGCTCACGCCATCAATGAATACTTCATCATCATATTGATTAGAACGAATGGTGAGTTCATATAACGCACCTTTATTATCGTTGTTATCCGTTTCTGCAGCGGTTTGTTCCAGTTCTGATTGTTCTGCGCAGTAACGAGTTGAGATGTTTAATAGCTTACAGGCTGCGTTCTTTGGTAATACGCCTTGCATTGTTACCTGCATGGTCGAGCTATAAGTACCTTGACCACTGAATTCACTGGTTAATACTTTGTGACCTAACAATTTTACATGCGCGCTAGAATTAGTTTTATGTTTACTGACTAGTTTCGCTTCTGTTACTGAGTTATATAGCGTATTTAAATACGTCTTCGAAGCTTTTTGCTTACTCAATAGATTACTACGAGTGATACATTTTGAGAATGAAGTTTGCAGATCACAGCTAACGCTTTGATTAACATTTAGTGACTTAGTTTGTTGCATCTCATTTTGCAGACGGTTAATACGTGAAATGTTTATCTCTTCACTGATTGTTTCACGTTGATTTAGGAGTCTAACGCGTTCAATATTTTTTTCTGACAGTTGTTTATTGAGTTTCGCCAGGGTCGCTACAGAATCTTTAATGAGTTGCTTATTTTGCTGCTGTTGCTGAATTGCATAGCGATAGTCATTTTGTGACGTGGTAATGTCTTGCATTGGATTATCAATCATTAATGCATACTGGGCATTCATTTGCGTCAAGGCTTTGGCCGTTTGCCCAACAAGTGCTTTCCCTTGCGTTCTGGTTTTTGCTAATTTGCTCTTTTCCATTGCTACATTGTCATTGACCACAGCGAGTGATGTGATGAATGAGTCATATTCAGATTGAATACTTTTAAGCTCTGTTTGCAAATTATCTACAGTGTTATTTTGTTGGTTTGTTTCAGTGGCTTGAGCTGTATTCATAATTAAAATACAACTCGCTGCAAGGGCTCTTAAAGCAACACGCATTTTTAATGTTTCCTATTGATTTTGTCTGAGATGACAATGAAAAGAACCCTCATTTAAGCCCAGATCAGACTAACGTCTATGTTATGTAGTAAATGTTATATATAGTATTTCTTAAGACGTTAAACCGCAAGTTAAACGATAGTTTGATTTGGCTATTATGTTACGTAAAGCGCATATTACTATAAAAATCGTTAATTCTAGGTTAATGCTTACACGTTGTTTATGTAGGATAACTACCGAAAATGGTGACTGGTTATAACTGAGATCAATTTAGCCTTTATCTATAGGCGATGAATTAAAGCACTCATGTTACAATATTCTTCATTAATAATTTGTATTAGTTGAAAATTGTCACAAGGGAATGGATGATGATCCCCGAATTAAGTTATCAGGATGCAGTAAAATCAGAATATCTCGCTTTTTTGAGCGCCTTAGAGAACAGTGAATTTAGTGGGGATATTGAAAAGTCGTATGCAAGCCGATTAGCGGTGGCGACAGATAACAGTATTTATCAGTTATTACCGCAAGCAGTTGTACTACCTCGTAATCATCAAGATTTAGTTATCATGACCCAGTTGTCATTACAGGCTGAATTTAAAACAATCACCTTTTCTCCTCGTGGTGGTGGTACAGGTACCAATGGTCAGTCATTGACCGACGGCATTATTGTCGATATCTCACGTCACATGAATAATATTATTGATATCAATGTGGAAGAGGGTTGGGTACAGGTTCAAACGGGGGTGGTAAAAGATCAACTTAATGAATTCCTCAAACCGTATGGTTTCTTTTTCTCACCTGATTTATCGACCAGTAATCGCGCCACGATAGGCGGTATGATTAACACGGATGCGTCGGGCCAAGGGTCGTTAAAATACGGTAAGACTAGCGACCACGTACTGGCGGTATCAGCAGTATTAATGGACGGCACTGAGTTAGTGACGGCAAGTCAGCCTGCAGAGCTGGTGCATGAACAGGCTCTGCAGAATAATTATTTGGGTAAGGTTTGTGAGCAAGTTGTTGATACTATTGCACATAAACAACAGCAAATTGCAGATACTTTCCCTCCATTAAATCGTTTCCTCACTGGTTATGACTTAGCTCACCTTTATGATAAAAACACTGAAGAGTTTGATTTAGGACGTATTTTGTGTGGTTCTGAAGGATCTCTGGCGTTTATTACTGAAGCGAAACTAAATTTAACCCCAATACCGAAATATCGCTGTTTGGTAAATGTTAAATATGACAGTTTTGATTCGGCACTGCGTAATGCGCCGTTTTTAATTAATGCCAATGCGTTATCTGTGGAAACTGTTGACTCTGTTGTGCTTAATTTAGCCAAGCAAGATATAGTTTGGCACTCGGTTAAATCACTGATCACCGATGTGCCGAACAAAGATATGCAAGGGATTAATTTTGTCGAATTTGCCGAAGATGATGGCGAAATTCAACAACAAAAAATAGATTCTTTAACGGCTGAACTTGACCGGCTAATGGCTGCAGGTGAAGCCGGGGTGATCGGTTATCAAATCTGCGATCAACTATCTGACGTATTAAAAATATACGGCATGCGTAAAAAAGCCGTTGGTTTGTTAGGCGCAACCAAAGGCCAAGCAAAACCGCTAGCCTTTGCCGAAGATACCGCAGTACCACCGGAAAACTTAGCCGACTATATTGTTGAGTTCAGAGCGTTATTAGATAGTTATAACCTGCATTATGGCATGTTCGGTCATGTTGATGCGGGTGTTCTTCATGTACGTCCAGCGCTAGATATGCTAGATCCACAGCAAGAAGTAATCTTGCGTGAAATATCTGATAAGGTCGTAGCATTAACCGCGAAATACAAAGGTTTAATGTGGGGCGAACATGGTAAAGGTTTTCGTTCTGAGTATGGCCCTGAATTTTTTGGTGATGAGCTATTCACTGAGTTACGTAAGATTAAAGCAGCCTTTGATCCGGATAACCGCTTAAATCCAGGCAAGATCTGCACGCCAATCAGCAGCGACGCACAACTGGTGTCAGTAGATGCGACTAAACGCGGTGCCTATGATCGTCAAATTCCAGTGACAGTGCGTGAAAGCTTTCCGCAAACAATTGATTGCAATGGTAATGGTTTATGTTTTAACTATGATACTAAAAGCCCGATGTGTCCGTCGTTTAAGCATACCGGTGATCGCCGTCATTCACCAAAAGGCCGTGCTGGTTTAATGCGTGAATGGCTACGTCAATTGTCTTGCCATGAAATGACTGAGCAGGAGTTAGGTCAGCAACTCACGATCCAACAAGTTGGTGTTGCGAGCTTTGCTACACGTTTAAAGAATAGTTGGAATAAAGCCCGTGGTCGCTATGATTTTTCGCATGAGGTGATGGACGCGATGCAAGGCTGCTTAGCTTGTAAAGCATGTACGGTTCAGTGCCCGGTTAAAGTCGATGTGCCAGAGTTTAGATCGCGCTTTATTGATCAATACCATAGTCGTTATTTACGTCCGATTAAAGATCTTGCGGTTGGCTATTCTGAAAGTTATACGCCGATGATGGCAAAGATGCCGAAGTTCTTTAATTTCTGGTTAAATCAAAATTGGTTGCAAGCGGCGACCAAACATACGATAGGTATGGTTGATATTCCGAAATTAAGTATTCCTACACTATCTGAGTCGCTACGCGGGCATTATGCACAAAGTTTTGATTTAGCATTTTTACAGCGTTTAAGCGTTGAAGATAAAGCTAAACACGTATTAATTGTCCAAGACCCGTTTACCAGTTTTTATGAAGCTGAGTTAGTGCAGACATTTGTCACGCTGATTGAGAAGCTCGGCTTGAAGCCTGTGATCTTACCGTTCAAACCCAATGGTAAGCCGCAGCACGTGAAAGGTTTTTTAGCTAAGTTCGCCAAAACGGCAGAAACAGCTGCTGAATTTTTGAATGCTTTGCATGAGCTGGGAATGCCGATGGTGGGTATTGAACCAGCGTTAGTTCTTTGTTATCGCGATGAATATAAACAAATCTTAGCAGATAAACGCGGTGACTTTAGCGTTCAGCTTATTCAAGAATGGTTGCTAACGGAGAGTGCGCAAGTACATTTGCGTGAGACTATTAACAATCAAGCTGTTAATGACCTGGATGCTAAAGCAGAACCATATTATTTGTTTGCACATTGCACTGAAAAGACCAATAAGCCAACGGCAGAACAAGAGTGGCAACAGGTATTTAATGGCTTCGGTTTAGCGTTAGAAACGGTGGCAACTGGCTGCTGTGGTATGGCGGGAAGTTATGGTCATGATGCTAAGCATGTTACGGCATCAAAATCTATCTATAACCAAAGTTGGAAACATGCGCTATCACAGCGAGATGCTTCACGTTGTTTGGCTACAGGTTATTCTTGCCGTAGTCAGGTTAAGCGAATGGAGAAAGTACGACTCAACCATCCAATTAAAGCACTGCTTAGTGCATTAGTTTAATCATGGTTAAGTATGAGCAGTATTAGATATGTAAAAAATACTGCTCATACATCCTTCCTGCTTAGTATTGAGCTAAGTGCTGTTTTACAACGCCTTGTCACATTTATCCCTGGTTAGACACAAGATTTTGATACCGGCAGCGTATGCTGTTCTTGTTAATTCAAGTCTGTCTCGAACAAAAGGATGATGTTCATGCTCACTACATTACCAAGTCAACGACAATTATTTAAGCAACGACAATTCAAATTATCGATTAAACTCTCTGGTCTTATACTGGCAACGAGTATGTTCTCAGGCTGTGTAACCTTGGCCGAGTTTACCGACGGTGGTGATAGCTTCACTATGTCTGCAGCCGCATCTGAAGAAATGAATGCTGTTAATGCTGCAATGAATGCCGTAGAGATATTATATCAACGTGGTAACAAACAGGATCTTGCTTATTATGCGCCGAGTAATTTTGAGCTAGCCCTTAAAAAACGCGAAGAATTATTAAGTATGTATGAAGACTATACGCCGAATGGTGGTAGTTGGTTTTCGAATTCGGGCAGTGAAGATATTGAAACTGAATCAGAATTATTTGTTCAACGTATGAATAAAGCTTTTCAAGCTAAGCTTATTACTGAACCATTATTATCCATCATTCGTGACCATGATGAGTTTATTCAAAGTATCGATGTTGATGGTTTTGAAGCTCGTTTTGGTAAATTGCGTGATTCGACAACCCAGTTTGCTGGGTTAATTGAAAGTCGCGGTACTGGGTTAGGCTTAGAGCACCAAAAAATCAAATTAGAGCGTGATTATAATAGCCTTGAAATTGATATGATAAAACGCAAAGTATTACGTTTACCAACGTCTGAGTTTAATTTACTCGATCAGGAACTTGTACCAGAAAGCTATAACAAAGCATTAAATGGGTTATATAGCTTAGAGAGATTAATTGAAAAAAATCCACGTGATAATACCGTCATCCAACAACAATTAAATACGAGTTATAACCAAATAAAGCAAGCGGCAAGCATTGCAAAAGAAGTTGTTTGGGTTAAATCAAGAATTGAAACATCAGCGGAACGTGTAGTGATAAATTACCGCGATCACTTAAGTTCATTAAATAGCTATTTAGGTACAGAAGAATTAACAGCGTTGGATTTTCAATCTCAGGTTAGTGGCATAAAAGATGCCGTCGCATCTAAAATTTCACAACAAGATAAAGACAAAGAGTTGAAGGATCAACATTTACGCAGTCAACTTGCCGAGCTCGGCCGTTTGTTAACGGGACAAGATATGAGTAAGTACAGTATTTCCCAGCAAGTGGATAGTCTTATTTTTGCTGCACGCTCATTGGTTGACGAAAGTATTGATATACCTTTAGCACAACGATAATTGTGCCGTGGCATCATGTAGATCATTGTAAGGTGAGCACTTAGTGAATTAGCTATGTGCTCATCTTGACATTATGACTGCTTTTATAGGGCTGTTACACTTAATTTTGTTGTCAGTGTATGACTAGCTCCAGGTGCCACTGTGACCGCCTTTTTGCCAATGATAGCCGGTTCTAAACAAAACATGGTTTGATACCCGTCATCTGGCATATCTACAAATGCTTTTGCACCTGCTTGCCAAGGATTCCAAACAACCATCGCATTATTACCGTTATTCTCGATATTTATCTTATGTTGTAATTGCTCATCGTCTAGCGTAATTGTCGCTGCTGGATCTTCACAAACAATATCAACATCACTATCTAGCTTACGTGATATTTGATTCGTTTTATCTAAACCATGTACTTGTACTGCGTCAGGTTGTGAAATTTGGAAGTAACTGTGTAACGCGCCACCATAGTCAAAACTATCGTCACCGGTATTCTGGGTGGTTAGATTGAGCGTTAATGTATCACTGATAATAAATTCAGCAATAAGATTAAAATCATGTGGCCACAAGCGTTTCATTTCAGGGTTTGGCGTTAGCTGTAAACGCACTTTGCAAGCATCGCCGTCACTGTGACTATCGAGTAATTGCCAATGGTTATTACGCGCAAATCCGTGAGATGGGAAATCTTTAGTTTGTGCAAGGGGTTGAACAGTCGGGCTTTGCTTAGCAGGGCCAAACCAAGGCCAGCAGATAGGTACGCCACCGCGGATCGCTTTTACACCATTAAAAATAGCATTATCACTCATCCAGATTACTGGCGCTGAGTTTGCCGGTGTGAAGCTAAGCAGGTGCGCGCCAAACAAGCTGATACGGGCAGCCGCTTTTGGATGTGCAACATGGAGGTATTTGAGACCGTTACTTGTGACTAACTGAATATGCTCAGTTAACTGTATTTGATCCGTGATTGTATCGCGATATGACATAAAGTCCCCAACATAGAAAAGGCGACCTATTGGCCGCCTTTGCATTATAATTCAATTAAGTTTGAATTATTAATCAAGTTTAATTATTTAGCGCTCATAAGTAGGATAGCGTTATCTAACATACGGTTAGAGAAGCCCCACTCATTGTCGTACCAAGACATAACTTTAACAAGTTTACCTTGAACTTTAGTTTGAGTCGCATCAAAGTTAGATGTGTGTGCATCGTGGTTGAAGTCGATAGAAACTAGAGGTTCGTTGTTAACAGCTAGTGCACGAGCTAGGATTGGATCCGCAGCTACTGCATCAGTGATAAGTTGGTTGATTTCTTCAGCAGAAGTATCACGGCCAGCTTCGAAAGTAAGGTCAACTAGAGATACGTTGATTGTTGGTACACGTACCGCCATACCTTGGAATTTGCCTTGTAGTTCAGGAACTACTAGACCAACAGCTGCTGCAGCACCAGTACTTGTAGGGATCATGTTCATTGCCGCTGCACGTGCGCGGTAAAGATCTGAATGATATACGTCAGATAGACGTTGGTCATTTGTGTAAGCATGGATAGTTGTCATCATGCCGTTAACGATACCAACGTTGTCATTTAAGATTTTAGCAATTGGTGCTAGGCAGTTAGTAGTACATGAAGCGTTTGAAACAACAGTCATGTCAGCAGTGATTTCGTCTTGGTTAACACCGTAAACGATTGTAGCATCAACGTTTTTACCAGGAGCAGAGATAAGAACTTTCTTAGCGCCGCCGTCAAGGTGTGCTTGACAAGCTTCTTTACTAGCGAAGATACCAGTACATTCTAGTACAACATCAACACCTAGCTCACCCCAAGGTAAGTCTTTTGGATTACGTTCTGAGAAAGTTTTGATGCGATCGCCGTTGATGATTAGTGCTTCAGCATCAAAATCAACAGTACCAGGGAAACGACCATGTGCAGTATCATATTTAGTTAGGTGAGCGTTAATTTTTGAATCACCTAGGTCGTTGATTGCAACGATTTCTAGATCTTGCTCTTTACCACCTTCGTAGAATGCACGAAGTACGTTTCTGCCGATTCGACCATAACCATTGATTGCTACTTTAATTGTCATAACTTGTACCCATTAAATTAAATGTAAGTTTGAATTAATAATCTTGCTTGGTTGTAAATTTACAAGATTTTGATAAAAAGACAAGAATAAATACTAAAATGTATGCGTTGAATCACAAAATGTTGCAAATTTACGAAAATTAACTGATTTGGGTCATTTTACTATGTTTTTTTGTTCTATTTATTACAGAAAATAAATAACCTAGATCACAAATTGAGATAATTAGTCGCTTTGTTGGCATGATTTTTTCCCTTAGACCTCCTTTAGTTTCATTTGAATACCCTTAAGGTTCTGACTAAGTGTCTTATTTGTATTGTTTTTTTAAATCGTAAATTAAATCAGCTGCATTTGTTTGAATACTACAAATATTCGCTTTAGTGGAGTATAGACAAGAGTGGAGTATCGACAACTTGTAAAAAACCACAAAACAAGCTTATTGTGATACCGGGTGATCTCGCATCTTGATATTGATTGGGTATAATAGCGCTAGGTTCACTATTTAAGGTGTCAAATGACAGCACAACATATTCTGCAATTAGGTCAAATGCTTGGTCTTAGCTGTACGGAATTAAATGCCAATGGCGATGAGCAAGCGTTACCAACAACGCTAGTCACGCAAGCATTGGCTGATTTTGGTTTTACTGATGAATTAGAGGTAAAACTAGAAGAAGAGATTAAGCAATTTTGGTTACGTGCATTACCTCCGGTGATCATTACTGATCAATCTGCAATGATCCAATTTGATCTGCATTTACCTATCGAATTCGTGACTGAAGATTTAATTTGGGAAGTAAGATTGAATCAAGCTGTGATTGAAACTGGTGAGTTTACGCCAATCGAATGGTCGTTAAATGGTATTTATCATTTACACGACATGGAAATGCAAAGTTATCAGATAAGTTTAGAGCAGCCGCTTGCTGTTGGCGCTTATCAATTGGTTATTTTGGATCAAGGCAGTGAAGAGCCGTTGGGCGAAAGCTGGATATTTAATCCTCCATCGACTTTGACATCTATAAATACAACTAAGCCTGCCACGGTTACTGCATTACCAACAACCGATGCAGTGCTGAGTCAACTATTCGCTCACGGGCAGTCTAGTTTGTCTGCTGTGGCTATCGATAAGACCGACGCTACACTAGCTTTATCAGTACAACTGGCACAATTACTACAGCAGTTTAATACTGCAAAAGAGCAAGATGAGTTTGCCTTAACGCTGAAAAATGTGACTGCAACTGCGGCACTGTATCAAATGCATTTAGCGCAATACTTAGCGGCGTATGTTGCTGATGGTGTGACTGCGACGCGAGAAGAAACGCAAACAGTAGAATGGCAAGATACGAATAGTGATAGTTACGCGTTTTACTTATGGTTAGTCGTGACTGCAAATAACGCACAGACTACAGGCGTATTATTACGCAATGTTGACTTTGCTAGTGACACTGCAAATGAAGATTCATTTATGGCATGGTTATTAGCAGACTATCAGTTAGCGCATTGTCTACTAGAGAATACCGATGGTATCGTTGCCAAAGGCATTAACAGCTATAAGTTACGCCAAGATAATTATGCCGCATTTCGTGCCCTGATTGATTTTACTGCTGCGCACTCTACAGGATTAGTACTTAACCAACCGCTATCGATCATGCAGCAGTGGTTAACGATAGGTGATGCTGGAATTTGGCTGAATCATGAATTCAATGAATTACTCAGTATTATTATATTGAGCTGTGAGCGTCACGCTTGTGCTTGTTATTACCAAGCTGATGATGAATTACCAGCCGAGTTAACGGCTTATTTAGACGCTCGTGGTGTTCAGCAATTGTCACTATAACTGTCTTAATTGTTACTTTAACGGGTTTTAATCGCTAGGTTAAAGCCCGACTGCTGACAGCGTATATTCATAGCTTTTATCAGTAAACTCATTATCTTCTATTTGCTCTGCCACCCTTGCTGCTAACTTATCTAAACGACGCTGTTCGCTTGCTGTTATTTTATGATGATTAAAAAGACCTAGGTTTATATTTTGAACATCAGAAATTAGCGCCACCTGTGACCACAGGTAAGCCAGCTGGTAATCCCTTTTATGCATGTAGGCGGTGATAATGGCATAGAGCAGTTTGGTGGTCATGTCGCTGCTATTGTCTAAATAAGAGCTGTTAAATCGCGCATTACCGTTAAGTAGGGTTATGCCTTTCAATAAATTAGCGATAGCTTTGTCGGTATTGTTGCCATAAATGTTAGAAATAGCGAAATACAACGCGGGATCGTCGAAATTTTGCTGTTTGGACAAGGTGATAAAGCGTTGTTTTGCATTTTCGTTATTATGCGACACCCAATGATAATTGAGTATATAGGGGTTATTACTACTGAGAGTCTGTTTTTCTAATGCGATAAGCTCATCGTAGGTGCTCAACATTGCCGCTACACGCTGGGTTTTTAATTCAGGGTGTGTTCTTGGCTCGATTAGCGCGGCTATCTTGATACATTCTTGGTAACTGCTAAGCGCCGTTAGTAATGAGTATTGTGCTTGTTCGTTAGCATTTTCTTTCGTCTCAAAACGGGTGGTGATGAGGTCATTTCTTTCTGATTGACACCATTCATCGGTATTTAAATCGGCGCACATAGCCCCATCGTTTGCGCATATCGTTACAGCATCGTGAGGGTCGCTACATGATGTTAATAAACTAGTAATAATAATCGCTGGAATTAAACGACTAGTAGAGCGTAAACGATGCATAAAACTGAGACTAAAGTAGATGATGACGAAACCCTACCATAGATTAACTCATACTGTCTAATTAGGGGGAGGGAATTAGTTAAGGGACTCTACTTCTCCGTAATCAGCTCGGTTACAAAGTGAGCAAGCGGAAAAAGTAAAGCCGTTCCTATTTCATTGTTAAAATTTTGTGTTTTGAATGAAAGCTGAAAAGTAAAAAAAGAGCTAATTCACATGATTAATTGGTAAGTTAACGGTTATTTTTGTATGATTACGCTATCAAATTGATTAAATGTCAGTCGTTAGTTATATGACTGTTGTTTTAATGTTTCTTACATGTAGTTGTGATTAAAAGGGAAAAAAGATGCCATCTGAAAGTCATTTGTTGAACTGGCAAGAGAGCCAAGAACTCGCAGAATCTATGCTACCGTTGTTAGGAAAGCTATACCGTAATAAAGGCGTTGAAGTATTAATTTACGGTCGCCCATTACAAAATGCAACAGCAATTGATCTCCAAAAAGCACACCGCGTAGTTAAACGTCATGAAGGACGTATATTACGTTTCACTGAGACTTTCCCACTACTGCAAGTGATCAGTGAACTACCAATTAGTAACGCTCAAATTGATATAGGTCGTTTAGCGGTACGTTATTGGGCGGAAAATGAAGACGCGACAGGTATCGACGCATTCTTAGGTGCTGAATTAGCACCTGCATTAAATAACGGTACTCAGCCTGAACCTCGTGATGTTGTATTATACGGTTTTGGTCGTATCGGTCGTCTACTTGCCCGTTTACTTGTTGATAAAACAGGTGAGAGCAACTTATTACGTTTACGTGCAATCGTTGTACGTGGCGGTCCTGGCGATATCGAAAAGCGTGCGTCTCTATTACGTCGTGATTCAGTACACGGTCAGTTTAATGGCACGATTGATATTGATGAAGAAAACAATGCAATCATTGCCAACGGTACTTACATCAAGATCCTTTACTCAAACGGTCCTGACCAAATCGATTACGCGGCACACGGTATCCACAATGCATTAGTTGTTGATAACACGGGTATCTGGCGTGATACTGATGGCCTAGGTCTACACTTGAAAGCACCGGGCGCAGGAAAAGTATTATTAACAGCACCAGGTAAAGGTGACATTAAAAATATCGTTTATGGTGTTAACCATACTGATATCTTACCTGAAGATAACATCGTATCAGCAGCAAGCTGTACTACGAATGCGATCACGCCGGTACTAAAAACAATCCAAGATGAATATGGTATTGCTAACGGTCACGTTGAGACTGTGCATTCATATACCAATGATCAAAACTTGATTGATAACTTCCATAAAGGTGATCGTCGTGGCCGTGGCGCTGCAATGAACATGGTACTAACGTCAACTGGCGCGGCATCTGCTGTTGCAAAAGCATTACCTGAATTAAAAGGTAAGCTGACTGGTAACGCTATCCGTGTACCAACACCAAATGTATCAATGGCTATCATTAACTTAAATCTTGATAAAGAAGCTGAGAAAGAATCTCTAAACAGCTACTTACAAGAAATGTCGTTAAGCTCGCCATTACATAACCAAATCGATTTCAGCACCTCTAAAGAATTAGTATCAACAGATATGGTTGGTAGCCGTTTCTCTGGTATCGTTGATTCATTAGCGACAATTGCTGAAGGTAATCGCGCCGTATTATACGTTTGGTATGATAACGAGTTCGGTTATAGCTGTCAGGTATTACGTGTAATGCAAAAAATGGCTGGCATCGAAATGCACGAATTTGCATAAGCAAACAGTGTATTAAGACTATCTGTTAAGACAGTATTATTAAGGAAGCCTATTGGCTTCCTTTTTTTGTTTATAGCAAGCTGATTCGTTTCTGTGAAACGAGTAATGTACGCACTATGTTGTAGTTTAAATTAGCGCGTATTTATAGTAGGGTTGCAGTATTTAGCAGGGGATGCCCCTGAGCATTAAACCAAGGACGTAAAGATGTCAGTTGATAAGTTACTTGAAAGCATGACTCCAGAAGTATATGAAAAGCTTAAAACGGCCGTAGAGCTCGGGAAATGGGAAAACGGTGTGGCATTGACACAGGCACAAAAAGATAGCTCACTGCAAGCTGTGATGCTGTATCAGTCACGATTCAATACTGAACCTGAACATTTTACAATTGGTACTGATGGTGAAATAGCTATGCTTAAAAAATCGGTGTTAAAAAAACAATTCAGAGAGAAAAAAGTAGCGCAGGAAGAAGAGATTTTACGTGTTGATGTTGAATAATCTGTGAGGGATTAGTAATAAGGTATCTAGCACTGGAGTGTTAAAGCCGAGTAAATCGTAGACCTAAAAAAACCAGCCTTACGCTGGTTTTTTTAGAGGCTCGTGATTAACGGGCACGGAAGACGATACGACCTTTAGATAAATCGTAAGGTGTTAGTGCTACAGTTACTTTATCACCAGTAAGAATTCGGATGTAGTTTTTACGCATTTTACCTGAGATATGCGCAGTAACAACGTGGCCGTTTTCTAATTCAACACGAAACATTGTGTTAGGAAGTGTATCTAGAACTGTACCTTGTAGTTCAATGCTGTCTTCTTTTGCCATGAGTCCTCTTAAAATTTAATTATAGCTATATTTGACCGCAAGATGATGCCAGATTTACACTGGCCTGTATATATTATAGGTAAGATATTTACGTTTTATTTTTAAAACGCTTTATTATTGACTCTTCGGCGGTATTAGTCCTGCCATTTCCCTGTGATTAAACGCTGATGTGGGTTAAATTTAACCTTGTAATTCATCTTGCTACATTGATCTATTTGATAGCCTAAATATAGCCATTTCTTCCCTGTATTCTTTGCTAGAATCAGTTGTTGTAAAATTGCATAGGTACCTAAGGAGAGACTTAGGTACTTAGGATCATAAAAGCAATACATAGCACTCATGCTATCGGTCATCACATCGGTGACAGCGACAGCGATGAGGACGTCATCAAGGTAAAACTCCAGAAACGTTGGCGTTAGCCAGGCGCTAGTAATAAAACCATCATACTGAGACTGACTGGCAGGATACATGGCGCCATCACTGTGCAGGGTATTTATGTAACGTTCGTATAATGGATAATACTCTGATTGTGGCTGGTGGCTAACCCGCATTGCAATGTGCTTGTTTTTGTTGAGTAAGCGCTTCTGGCTTTTGCTAGGCTTAAATAGCTGGCTATCAATGCGGATTGATTGACATGCCTGGCAATTCTGACAGTGCGGTCGATAGACGTCATTACCACTGCGACGAAAACCGTTAAGCAGTAAAACTTCATAACCGGCTTGATTATGTAATTCATCATCTTGAACAACGAGGATTTGCTCTTGTTGCTCATTTAGGTAGCTGCAAGGCATAGGGGGGGTTAAGGCGACTTTAATCATATTGTGCTTCCTATGTATTGGCCTTAGCCTTATCTCTTAAGTTTAATACAAGTAGTCTAATACAAGCGCTTGGGGCTGCCATTGCTGCTGTTGGACTGCTGGGTTGCGGCTGTTGAGTTGTTTAATGAAAGTTTCGCGGCTTATTTCAATTGCACCTAATGATGCGAGGTGTTCATTATGTAATTGGCAATCAATCAACTTACAGCCAATCGTGACTAGATGTTGCTGCAGCGCGATAAAGGCGATTTTAGAGGCATCTGTGACGGTATGAAACATAGATTCACCACAGAAAATATCGCCAATATATAAGCCATATAATCCTCCTACGAGTTGCCCTTCTTGCCATACTTCAATAGAGTGCGCAAAACCCATGTCATGCAGTTGTAAATATGCATCTTGCATCGTATCAGTGATCCAAGTATCACTCGAATAACCACGTGGTTCTGCGCAAGATTCAATAACTTCTGCAAATGCATTATTGATAGAAAAGGTAAAATTTTGGCGACGCAAAGATTTACGTAAACTACGTGATATATGCATCGCACCGGGTGTTAATACCATACGTTGACTTGGTGACCACCATAAAATTGGCTGATCCTCTTCAAACCAAGGGAAGATACCTTGCTGATATGCGTTTACCAGCCGCTCTGGATTGAGATCGCCACCCATAGCGAGTAAACCATCAGGTTCAGTTAATGCTGTATGCACCGGTGGAAAGTAACTTAAGTCGTGATTCAGTTCTGGTAAATAGATTGGCATGTAGGGGAGGTCTTGAAAAAATGGTCTTGAAAAAGGTGATACCATCGGCATCACCTTAGCAGAATAAACGGATTAATCGCCTAATCCATCAAGAAAACGTTCGGCATCTAATGCAGCCATACAGCCTGTTCCAGCTGATGTAATTGCTTGACGGTAAATGTGATCAGATACGTCGCCAGCAGCAAATACGCCTGGGATGGTGGTTTGCGTAGCGAAACCTTCTGTTCCAGAGTTTACTTTCAAGTAGCCATCTTTCATGGTCAACTGATCTGTGAATAAGTCCGTGTTTGGTTGGTGGCCGATAGCAATAAAGGCGCCCATCACATCAAATTCACTTGCTTCGTCGGTACGTGTATCACGTACGCGAACACCAGTTACACCCATGTCATCACCTAATACTTCATCAAGTGTTTTGTTTAGGTGCAGTGTAATATTACCGTTCGCTACTTTTTCTTGTAGACGCTTAGTTAAGATCTTCTCACTACGGAATTCTTCACGACGGTGAATTAAGTGCACTTCAGATGCGATGTTTGATAGGTAAAGCGCTTCTTCAACCGCGGTATTACCACCACCAACAACAGCCACTTTTTGGTTACGATAGAAGAAACCATCACATGTTGCACAGGCTGATACGCCACGGCCTTTGAATGCTTCTTCTGAAGGTAGACCAAGGTATTTTGCTGATGCGCCAGTACAAATGATTAGTGCATCACATGTGTACTCAACATCATTGCCTTTTAACTTGAATGGGCGCACTGATAAATCAACATCGTTGATATGATCAAAAATGATCTCAGCTTCAAAACGCTCTGCGTGAGCTTTCATACGCTCCATTAGTGCAGGACCCGTTAGGCCTTCGGCATCACCAGGCCAGTTTTCAACTTCAGTTGTCGTGGTTAATTGACCACCCTGTTGCATACCTGTGATGACTACTGGGTTTAGATTTGCACGAGCAGCATAAACTGCTGCGGTGTATCCTGCTGGACCTGAGCCTAATATAAGTAGACGGCAGTGTTTTGTATTACTCATTACGATTCCTTAATACCAATAATTGAGGTCAATTGTAAAAACTTTGTGGCGCGGGGTAAATAGTAGAGTAA
>Ga0209395_1001830_pt1 | contig 29115 bp, 22 predicted proteins | sample GOMGulsemesocosm_3_FD_184635 | JGI IMG/M metagenome (GOLD analysis project Ga0209395, IMG submission 184635) | Methane-oxidizing microbial communities from mesocosms in the Gulf of Mexico - GOM9D Gulf of Mexico (SPAdes) (version 2) | ecosystem: Environmental > Aquatic > Marine > Cold seeps... | reverse complement strand
TTGTTGAAGAGCAGGCGCAAACTATTGTTGATTTGAAAAAACGACAAGGTAATATTTATTCAGATTTAGATTTACGGCTACAAGAGTTATCAAAAACTGGTGTTGCAATGTCAAATGGCAGTACTGGTAATGAAAATCCCTTAGTCTCTGAGCAAGGTGATTCATCTAACGATATGAAGACAGGTGTTGCGGTAATAAAACCAGCTGTTATCACTGATAAAGAGCGTTATCAAAAAGCCTATGAAATGTTAAGAAATGGACATAATAATCGAGCAATTACAGCATTTAATGCGTTGATCTCTGATGTTCCAGCAGGTGAATATGCTGATAATTCACAATATTGGTTGGGTGAGGCTTATAAAGTAAATCAAGAAATGGATGCTGCTAAAGCAGCATTCTTAAAAGTAGTGATGAACTATGCGGGGAGCCCTAAAGTGCCTGATGCTCTGTTGAAGTTAGGTTATATTGAATTTGAGTTTAAAAATATGGCTAAAGCACGCGATTATTTTACTCAAATAACTGTTGCTCATCCTCAAACAACAGCAGCTCATTTAGCGAGCAAAAAATTATTGCAAATGGATGAAATGTCGCGTTAATGGATAAGTCTTTAAGAATTACAGAGATTTTTTATTCTCTACAAGGTGAAAGTAATACCGTAGGTCTTCCAACAGTATTTATTCGTTTAACTGGCTGCCCGCTTAGATGTAGTTATTGTGATACTGCTTACGCTTTTTCTGGCGGAGAAAAGCAGACAATTTCATCAATTATTGATAAAGTTGATGACTTTAATGCAAAATATATAACTGTTACAGGTGGTGAGCCTTTAGCTCAAGTAAATTCACATGAGTTAATGAAGCAGCTTTTAGATAAAGGCTATATTGTTTCTCTTGAAACAAGTGGGGCAATTGATGTTTCATTGGTTGATGATAGAGCTGTGAAGGTGATGGACTTAAAAACCCCTGCCTCTGCAGAGATGGATAAGAATATTTATAAAAATATTGAATATTTATCTGAAAAAGATCAGGTCAAGTTTGTTATTGCAGATGATAAGGATTATGAGTGGTCTAAATCAATTATGCAGCAATATGATTTAGCAAACCGCTGCGAAATTTTATTTTCACCAGTAATGGGCGATATGAACCCAAGATTGTTGGCCGAAAATATTATTAATGATAATTTACCCGTACGATTTCAAATTCAATTACATAAGTACCTTTGGGATGATGCCCAAGGGAAGTGAAAAATAATACATGCAAAAGAAAGCAATAATCCTTCTATCTGGGGGATTAGATTCAATTACAGTTTTAGCGCAAGCTAAAAAACAAGGTTACCAATGTTACGCTTTAAGTTTTGATTATGGTCAGCGTCATAATGCCGAACTTGATGCAGCAAAAGTAATTGCACAAGACTATCAAGTCGAAATGCATAAGGTTATTAATTTAGGGTTGGGGGCAATTGGTGGTTCAGCATTAACTGATGATCATATTGACGTTCCAAATACACCTCAAGAGGGGATTCCAGTAACTTATGTACCAGCTAGGAATACTATTTTCTTATCTTTTGCTTTAGGTTGGGCTGAAGTATTGGGCGCACATAATATTTTTATTGGTGTTAATGCTGTTGATTATTCAGGCTATCCAGATTGCCGCCCCGCTTTTATTGATGCTTTTCAAAATTTAGCGAACTTGGCAACTAAAGCAGGTGTTGAGGGTGAAGAGATTAAAATACATGCGCCACTTATTAATTTTAGTAAGGCTGATATTATTAAGCAAGGTGCTGATTTAGGTGTTGATTACCATAAAACTGTATCGTGTTATTCAGCAGACAAATTAGGTAGGGCTTGCGGTGTTTGTGATGCTTGTAGATTAAGAAAAATAGGTTTTGATGATGCTCAGGTAGAAGACCCTACACGGTATCAATAAATTATTTCTTAGACCCAGTTTTTATCTAGGTTCACCTAAAGTAGAGACAAGGCATGCCTTGTCTCTACGGTCCCGAACGGTAATATTGTTAGAACTTATGGGATGATTGCTAACGATGTAGGGTTGTTTTTTCTGCTAGGGAATCTATTTTTTAGTAGATTGAGATTTCTTCCATTTCTTCTTTCGGTTTTGTTTTTTCTCTACTTTGTTTTTTTGAATAATAGCCAATTCAGCCAATTCTTTTTCAACTATTTCCGGCCTTTCTAAGGTTATATTGCCAATAGTTCCTGCGCGTAATTCTGAGATAAGTATTTTGCTAGTTTTTTCTATATCAACTTGTTTTCCAGCTCGTAAACAGCCTCTTTTTCTACCGATAGCTTCCATTAAATCAGTTTCATTATCAGGCATTGATTCTAATTGAAAGCGTGCTTTTAACAGCTCTGGGTAATATTCTAATAAATATTCAGCAGCAAAAAAAGCAATATCATCATAATCAATAGCGGTATCTTTTATTGCACCCGTTACAGCTAAGCGATAACCACTGTTTTTATTTTCAACATTAGGCCAAAGTACACCTGGGGTATCTGAAAGAACAATATTATTATCTAATTTTATGCGCTGTTGACGTTTGGTTACTGCTGGCTCATTACCTGTTATTGCAATCATACGGTCAGCCAGAATATTAATGATGGTGGACTTACCAACATTAGGGATGCCCATAATCATGGTTTTAATAGTTTTATCATTTGTCCCTTTATCGGGAACCATTCTTTGGCAAAGTTGAGTTATTTGTTTTATTTTATCTGGCTGTTGAGTGGTAACTGCTAATGTTTTAACGCCTTGCTCAAGTTCTAAGTGGTTTTGCCAGAGTAAGGTTGTTTCTGGATCTGCTAGATCAGTTTTGCTGAGCACTCTAATGCATGGCTTATCCCCTCGCAGAGAGGCAAGCAGTGGATTTTGACTGCTAAATGGAATACGAGCATCTAATACTTCAATAATAAGATCTATTTGTGGAAGTACTTCTTTAATTTCTTTGTTGGCCTTATGCATATGACCGGGGTACCACTGAATATGCATGATATTTATTTTTTGATAAAAAAGCCTATTTTACTACGTTATAATGCTGTTCAGTTAAAAATGACTAAGAGTTTATGGAAACATTATTAAATGTGCCTCAGGGTGAGTTTCAATTGCAACGATTACCCTATCGAAAAAATGAAAAACTAAAGGCTTGGGATGCGGCAGATGAGTATCTACTAGAGCATGTTTATGAGCAGGTTGATTTAACTGAAGAAAGCCATGTGCTTATTTTAAATGATAAGTTTGGTGCTTTAGTATGTGGTTTGCATGCTTTTAATCCTGTTGCTATATCCGACTCATGGCTCTCTCAACAAGGGACACGATCAAACCTTGCTAGCAATGACTTATCAAATAAAGATATTGCTTTAAATAATTCGTTAGATTGGCCAGAGCAATCTTTTGATTTGGTTTTGATAAAAATACCCAAAACTTTAGCATTATTAGAAGATCAAATTATTCGGTTACAGGGTGTGATAACAGATAATACCATTATCATTGCGGCTGGAATGGTTAAAGCAATGTCTGCAAATGTTTGGAAATTATTGGAAAAATACCTTGGTCAGACTAAACCCTCTTTAGCAAAGAGAAAAGCACGTTTAATTTTTGTCGAAATAAATACTTCTCTCCAGAAAAATATAAAAAGTCCTTATCCTGTTTATTATCAATTAGAGAATACTAAGCATCAAATTTGTAATCATGCCAATGTATTTTCTAGAGACAGTTTGGATATAGGGACACGTTTTTTATTGCAGCATTTACCCTCAAATAAACAAACTAGAAATATAGTGGATTTAGGTTGTGGTAATGGTGTTGTTGGCTTGATGTTGGCAGAAGCTAATCCAGCAGCTCAACTATATTTTGTAGATGAGTCTTATATGGCAATTGCATCTGCAAAAGATAGTTTTACAGGTGCTTTTCCTGAAAGAAAGGCTGATTTTTTTATTGCTGATGGATTAACCCAGTTTGATTCTGAAACAGTTGACTTAATTGTTTGTAACCCTCCTTTTCATCAGCAAAATACTGTTGGAAATCAAATTGCGACTTCAATGTTTAAGCAATCGTATAGAGTCTTGAAAAAAGGCGGCGAGTTAAGGGTGATAGGTAATAGGCACTTAGGCTACCATATAGATTTAAAGCGTTTATTTGGTAATTGTATTGAAGTAGCAGCAAACAAAAAATTTGTTATTTGGCAGGTAATAAAATGACAGAAGAAAGTATTAGGCAAGTTGTATTGGATACCGTTAAGTAGACTTCCCTAATAAGGTATATTTTGTATATATAAAACAATAAGTAGACTGTCAACAAAACTGTATACATGGAATAATGTGTAGTGACTTTTTTCTTCTTTTTTTATAATTTATTGTTGTTGCGCCGCAGGCATTTTGAAACTCCCCATTTTTTGCTGCGGTGGAATGTGGTCAAAGTGTGAATTAGTGTGGGTAAGCTTGTGGTAAACAGCTCTATCGTTTTCCATCAGTTTATCCATACGTTCCGAAGGAAATTCACGCTTTGTCCACATGGAGTCCGCCTGTAGAATATTTTTGTGTTTTTATCTCTTTTTTACACCTAAATATGTCTTTTATCTAAATGAATCATTTTGTTTTTTGTGTTTAAAAACATCTATTGAGATTTGTAATATTTAAGATGTGATTTATTGATTGAATGTAACCATGGTTAGCCAATTATTAATGTGAAGAGGAGACTTTGCTGTGGATTTGAATTTACAAACGTCGCAAATATAAAATAAATTATAAAAATTACACTATTATTTAGAACTTAGTATTTAATTCGTCGCGTCTTTCATATTTAGTTTTGTTATGGATAAATTAAGCACGTCACCTGTTTAGGAACAAAGGTAAGGTTAAACAGGCTGTTAACTATGTTTAAGTTTAGCCTTGAAAAAACAAGGAGAAAATAAGTGTTGAATAACACATCATTGTGCTAACTTAATCAGTATTGTGATGCTACTAAATGGGCTAGAGCAGTGTTTTTAATATAAATGGGAATAATTGCTTAACCAAGGAACAAACTAAATCTTTCATCCATGCTTAAAATATTAAATATAAAGGCACGATACGGAGACTGTTTTCTTGTTCGGAGTTGTGACAAATCTGTAAATTTTTTGATTGATTGCGGCTTTAAGCAAACTTATAAGCAAGAAATTCGTAAATTAACAGACAATGTGGATTTCATAATTCTCACACATGTCGATGAAGATCATATTTATGGTGCAATACCATTAATAGAAGATTACCCCGATAAGTTTAGTTTTAATCGCTTATATATAAATACCCCCAGTTCATGTTCAGTAGCTAAACGGGCTGGTAATATTTCGATCTCACAATCAATAACGCTAGAATCGCTATTAAAGCAGAAGAAAATCCCTTATGGCTCCTTAGTACAAGGGACTAATTTAAATATTGATGATAAAGTTAATTTAACAATTATTTCTCCTACAAAAAAGGATATTGATTATTTTAATGATCAATATCAGGAAATAATTGACAAACAGCTAAGTGAAACACCTATTTCAATAAATGCTCCATTTGAAACGTTTGAAGTATTAAGCAAGAAAAAGGACTCATTCAAATCAAAAAGTAAAGACTTTGTAAATACTAGCTCCATTGCATTTATTCTTAAGTACAAATCATACAAGGTTCTTTTTCTTGGTGATGCCCACCCAGAAGTTGTATCTGATTACTTATTTAGTAAAGGGTACTCTAGCTCAAATAAATGTGAGTTTGATTATATCAAATTGTCACATCATGGGAGTATTACTAGTATTTCAAATAAACTGGTTTCAATTATCAGGTGTTCAAACTTTATTATCAGCACAAATGGTGGCAAAGCACGAAGTAAACATCCTAACAGGGAAACTATTGCAAAATTATCAGTAAATGTTGATAGAGGAAAAGATAAACTGATTAATTTTTTCTTTAATTATCCAGTGCCAGAAATTATTTGTCGGAATGGCACTTTAGCTACCGAAGAAGAGGCGAGCCGTTATAATATCAATCTGGAGCAAAAAAATGAGCTAGTACTAGTATGAATTATTTACAAAACCTACCAAGAACAACAATAAAAATCAGTAGGGAACCTAATTATTTAGGAAGTGGCGTTTTAATCAGAATAAATAATATGTACTATGTTCTCACAGCTGCCCATGTAATCTATGGTGATGATTTTTGTGATATTGATCATGCAAACCCTAGTGACTTTGTTTATGACTCTGAATGTTATGGAATATTAGATTATAAAGAAACTATAGGGTCAAAAAAGATACACAGAAAAAACGATCTATTAGTTATAAGGGTAGAGTCTAATACCATATTAACAGGCTACCCTGAAATTAAGTTTTGTGATGATGTAAGTTTTCCCAAAGCATCATTTATATTTAGGGGAACAGCAAAATCTGTTAGTGGTCAAATTTATTCCATTAACCCTTGTTACGTTAATTCTCTTCCTGATGAGAAAAATAGGTTTTGTTTAGCAGTACCACTAGATAGCTATTCAGATACTAAAGGTGAAACAGGAGCGGAAGTTCTTCAAGGTTATTCTGGTAGTGGCTTATTCGCCAAAGACTCAGGTGAATTTTTATTAGTTGGGGTTGTGCTATCAGTAAGTGATGATAATTTTTCAGGTGTTAACTGTATATCAATAACAGCACTCAAAGAGGATTTTTTTCCAGAGTTAGTTTTAGCTGATTTTCATGGAGGAAATAAGCAATTTAAGCTTAATATTGCTGAATTGAAGCGGGAAATTACTCAACAACTTATAGATCAACGTAAAGGCGATAGTTATGGGGATGTTGAAAATCTTACTCGTAAAATGGATGTTTTTATAGAGGGTTGGGAGCCAAGTGAACTAGATGAGTTTATTGGAGATATATTACTTTGGGATAACATTGAACATAAAAGAATACGAAATAATAGTGAATATAGAGATTTGATTGACGAAGCTAAAATTATTCTTGCTTCTGGGAATAAGTACTTCAGGGTAGCTGATATTCAGCAAGGCAACGAGAAGTTTCATAAAATACAGGAAAAGTTTGTTGAAATAGTAAACCAGCAACTTGAAGGCACTCCTCTTCAAAAGTATTCTCCAACAATCGCTGCTGGCGAAATTGCAAGACTTCTGGCTAATTGTAAGTTGAATTTTAAAATGGATGTTAAAAAATGACCATTGATATAAGTATACAATCTGAATTTTTAGATGACACACCCAATAATAGTATGTTTTTACATTTAACTATTATTTGTGGTGCTTTGAAATTTTGTTTAGGCCAATCAAAAAAGATGTCTTTTATTAAGCTAGCCTATATTTTTGATAAAACAATTAATATGGAATCAGGAGCTTTTTCTTCAAAAATAACTCTTTCACCTTGGTTAATTAGCGCTGATTTTAAAAAATCTCTTGTTATTTCTGAAGCTCACGAGTATATCGAATTTCATTCTAAAGATGGTAAAGGAATAAAAATATCTATTTCATCTAAGGGAGAAGAGTACATCTCTAATATTGAAGGCCTAAATATATTTCAAAATTATTTAGATTATTTAAGAGAGATAAAATTAGCAGAAAATAGGTTTGAAAGCCCAACGATCAGGTGTGAAACAAATGTATATTAATAATGTAAAAGCAATAATTAAGGCTGACACACCAGAGGGAATTCAAGATTTTGGTTTCTCTTATGACTTTTCCAAAGGCTTAAATATTTTAACAGGTGACAATTCCAGTGGAAAATCGACTGTTTTATCATGCATCAATTATTGTTTAGGGTTAGAGCAGCTTATAGGGAGCAAAGGTTCGAATGCTTTAAGTCCAGCACTACATCAAGCATTAAGTTATAAAGGTCACAGCTATAATATTTATGAATCGAAATGTTCACTAGGTTTTACAGCTAACAATGGAAAGCATTATATCTTAAGTCGACAGATTAAACTTTCTGATGAAGAAAGTTTTAATGAGATTGAAATACAAGATGGTTCAGTATTATTTTCGAAGTTTATTCACTCAGAAAGAGATCATCAAGAGCAGGGGTTTTATAAATGGCTTGCAGAGGTAAATACACTAGAAATTATAGAGGTTGAGTCTTTTAATGGAGGAGCTACAAAGCCTCTGTATATGCAAAATATATTTACATTATCGTTTATTGAACAAACTAAGGGGTGGTCAGATTTATTTTCAATGATGCCTAGTTTTGGTATCAAAGACCCAAAACAAAAAGTCGTTGAATACTGTTTAGGCCTAAATTCTCTTAAGATAAATATGGAGCTTGACTACATAAAAAACGAGAAGAATTCGGTTAAGAGTGAGTGGGTACAGTTAGTAAATGAGTTAAATTTTAGAACTCAATCATTACAAATATATCTTTCAGACTATAACCACAAAACCCCTATATCAGAGAAAAAAATAAATGGTATATATGTTGCTGAAATAAGTAAAGAATCTAAAGAAATAAAGATTGAAGCCATAATTAATAAAATAGATCTAAGGATTAAAGAATCTGACAATAAAGTAAAAAATATTGAAAGAGAAAATATAAAGTCAGATGATCTTTTAGAAAAAAGGGATAGAATAAAAGAATCACTTACGAAATATTCTGATGAGCGTAAAGAAATATCATTTCTTTACGATGAAGAAAAGCTTAAACTTTCAAATTACAAGAAAGCACTCTCTGATATTAATTCGGACCTTCAAGGTTTTAAAGATGTAAAAAAGATATCTATTGATAGAAAGTGGGATAAAATTTCAACAGCACAGTGTCCAGTTTGTGATAGTAATATTGAGAACAAAAAAGATAAAGGCTTATCAGCAGACGCCATCGAAAAAACAACGGATTTTTTGAAGTCACAAAAATCAACATATGAAACATACATAGAATCATCCGAACAAGTAATTGATAGGTATGACTCTGTATTATCTTATTACAAGAAAAGTATCAGGCTTAAAAGAGAGCAACTCAATAGTATTTATACTGATATTAAATCTCCAGCATTTATTTCTATTAGATTTGAGTTTGAGCTTCGAGCAGAGCTCAAGCATAGAAAAAATGAGTTGGTTTCCTTTAATGAATTTTTCTCTAGTACAAAAGAGAAATTTGTAGAACAAAGTTTAAATTACTTTCGTCTAATAAAAGAAGAAAAAAGACTTAAGGGAGTGGTTTCATCAGATGACGAGAAAATTAAAAACTTTTGGTTGGAATTCAAGCGTTTACTTAAGTTATTTGGTTACAAAAGTAATGGTGTAGATAACATTACAATTAAAGATAGTGTGCCTAACAGGTTATTACCCACTGTCTCTATTAAAGGGCAACAAGCTCAATATATCAGGTTTGTTTCATCAGCGAGTGATTTTGTGAGATCTATATGGGCATATTATTTTTCATTACTTATCGGTGGAGATAGACACCCAGGATTTTTGATAATGGATGAGCCTGGTCAGCATCAGATGCGGGTAGATAGTATGAAAGAGTTGCTGAAGCTTTCTTCGGAACTAGGCAAACAAGTTATTCTTGCTATCTCTCAAGACCGAGAGTATGACAGTAAAAAAGTTAATATCTCTGATCTTGTTGAAGGTATTGAAGCCAAAAAATACAATCTACTGCATATAGATGATGGTGCTGGATGCATAGTCAAGATGACTGATGAATTACAAGAAAAATAGTATTGTCTGTATGGGAGTTGTAGAAGGATTTAAATAAAGAATAAATGATCTTTTACCTGACGAGGTAAAATGAGAAGCAGACTATTATTTTTACCGAGTTCAAAATGGACTCAATCCAGAAAGTTGGGAACCCTTTAAAAACATTGGGTCAAGCGTTAAAGAAATACGCATTAGTGATGATGGTGATGTTTTCAGAGTAATGTATGTTGCTAAATTTACAGATAAAATTTAAGTGATGCATTCTTTCCAATTCGCAGTTACCCTTCACTAGATTAATTAATATATACAGCATATTCTCGTGATCAGTGATCAGTGATCACTGATTCTGACCATCGTGAATAACCACGCATTGGGGGTTCAGGTTGTTTTACCTTTAAGTGTTCACGATCAATCAATTCTGATTTTTTTTCGTAGTGATTCCCCCTTTAATTTGATGCGCTGAACGTTGTGTATTATCCGATCTAAAATCGTAATTAACTAGGGGCTGTTGCCGTTTGATAGCATAGCCTTGAAATTCAAGGGTTCTGCCTCATAGTTTGTTTGTTTTTAACAGAAAATAAGCAAACTATGCCGCGACAAATGTTTACAGATGCTCTTTGGCTAAAACTTAAAGCCATTATGATGGCAGTAGGAATTTATAACAAACCATCCCTTCGTCAAACACTGGAAGGAATTTTTTATCGACTATGCGTGGGCTGCCCATGGAGAGATTTACCTCACGTATTTGGTAATTGGAATGCCGTTTATAAGCGCTTCAATGAATGGTCCCGCAAAGAAAAGCTTATGACTATTTTTTCCTCTCTCGTTATTGATCCCGATTTAGAATGGGAATTCATTGACGGGAGCATAGTCAAAGCCCACCAGCATAGTAGTGGTGCAGCCTATGGCCAAGAAAGAGCTATCGGAAATTCCGTAGCAGGGAATACGACTAAAATCCACATGGCTGTTGATGCTGGCGGTCTTCCAATCCATTTTTCGATAACGGGTGGCGAAGTCCATAACTGCAAAGAAGCGCCTAATTTAGTTGCTGAACTGTCTAAAGCTGATTATGTTATTGCTGACAGGGGGGATGATAGCGAGAGTTTGTGTACCCAAATCAAGGGTAAAGGATCAATTCCTGTTATCCCCAGAAAAAAGAATTCAAAACGGGTAATGACGATATAGACTGGTGTCTCTATAAATATAGACACTTAGTTGAGAATGTTTTTTCACGGCTAAAGCATTTTAGAGCCATTGCTTCGCGATACGACAAATTGAAACGAAATTATGAAGGATCTGTTGCATTAGCCTGCGCTTTTCTATGGTTACCTATGTGAAACGGAAACAGCCCCTAATGCATTATCGCCAATGGATTGGATACCAGTGATCAGTGGGTAGCTGACTAATCATTATAGTGACGGTACTTTCATAACGGTCATCCATTATTTCATTAAATTGTTATGCTGTGCCGCTTTTAATGGTAGTCATCAATAATCAGGCAATCAAGTTTGGTCAATGATTGTAGTGCCTTACTATAAGTCATCTCCTTACACACATATTTTTAGTACTTAATAAATCAATGACTTACAGAAACCCCCTAAAAATGGAGAAGTCAGTAAAATAAGGGGTTACATGATTGTATAAAAAACATACAATCATGTATCCCATTGATTTATAACAAACCTAATACTTGTGTGTAAGGAGATGACTATAAGTACCATCCGTTTTTGCTTGAGTGAGATCCAACATTAATCTAGACAGTCGATAATATTTAACGCTGTAAGCTTTCATACCTGCTATATGAGGAAAGATATTTTTTTCCTCTGCCACACGGACCTGTATTCAATAGATTGTGTAATTTATTCAGCCAGAATATGTAACAAATTTACTAATACCGTAACAATATTATATTTGTAATGATTAAATAATATTACAGGTAATATTAATTTTCATATTTTTCAAACTTCTACTGAACACCCTTTCTTAGAGTTTCTAATATATCCATTAGTTTTTTATTAACTTACTCCTCTATTATTAGAAAATTCATTTTATAAAATATTATGCGAATTCTTGTTTTTATATTATTAATTATCCAAAAATGTGGCGTGGTAATAATGTGTATAACCAACTGATAATAAAGGGAAATATAGGTATACATATTTTTTATTTGGTGATATATTTCTAATCAACTTAACTTGAATAAAAAGGTTGATAGACATGGTACAAATAATAAAGGCAACAAGTGAACAGGAACCGATTATCCCACTAGGCTTTCCCATTTTAGTTGATAATAATATGGAACTTCTAACCCCTTTTAATAGATATTTACAATATAAATGTGTTACTAGGGGTAAGGTAAACAGTATGGATACTATGAATGCATATTCATTTATTTTATTAGATATAAATCAATTTTTTGAAGATAATAATATTCAATGGAATGAAGTATTAACTGAAGAGTTAGCCGATTATCGAAATAGAATGGTGCAAAGCTTAAGCCCACATACCAAAAGACCTTATTCAGATAGAACAGTTAATGCATATATTCGACTTGCTACCAATTGTTTTAACTGGCTTTACGAAAATAACTATTTAATCAGTAATCCAATAAAAACTGAAAAAGCTTTAAAAAAACATCGTATAAAATCTTTTTTAGAGCATGTAGCACCTGCTGTGGAGCAAGAAGTTAATGTTTTGACTCTTAAGGAAACAAAGAGACCAATTAAGGCTTTAAATGATATGGAATTAAGACTGCTTCGTAATCAAATAATTAACTCTGTATCTAGTCATAAGAATAGAGATTTACTTATGCATGATACTGTTGTTACTACAGGAGTTCGTGCTCTTGAGCTTTGTGGGCTTTCTGTTAATGGCTTACTAAAAGGAGGCAATAGAGTTCAGGTTCACTACGGAATGAAAAAGATGATGATTACGATAACCAAGGGGAGAAGCCCTCGTAATGTATATCTTTTAGAACCACTTTATAAACAATTGCTCGATTATGTACACATAGATAGAGAAAAAGTTTTACTTAAAGCTAGGCTATTAAGTTCTAGAAAAGGTGTTGAATTTCCTGAACCTAAAGAATTATTTTTGGGTGAAAATGGCAAAGGAATTGATCGAAAATACTTTGGGGTCATAATTAAAAATTATGCTAAAGAAGTTGGAATTTATGGGGTAGGTCCACATTGTCTCAGGCATACTTTTGCTATAGTAATGTATAAAATATTACAGAACTTTGGTGTTAAAAATCCTTGGAAAGTCATTCAGGTTCTTTTAGGGCATAAAAGTTTATCGACGACATTGGACGTATATCTAGATTCCGTTGATGTGGATGAAATTGAGATTTCTGAGTCATTAGAGCATCTTTATAATTCCGTATTATTGGGCAATTATAATGGTTAGAAAACGTAATAGCCGAAAGGTAAATGTACACAATAATTATATAACCGATGAGGTTGTTAACCTTTATATCTCTGGCATTATAAGTGATTCCTCACATATAGAGGTCCGTTTTCCGCTACCTTATGGCCATGTTGATAAGTATGATTTTACTCGGTTTATTAATACCCTTTTACTTGCAGAACAGTTTGCTTTTGCCTTCTATGCTTGGGGGGCAGCACAAAAACAGGTAACAAGAAAAAGGAAGTATTATTTTTTGGTTCGTTTTTTTGAGTTTTTAGATGAGTTATATTTAGATCAAGGAATCAGCGTAACTTCAGCGTTAGATATTGATCTTTCAATTCTTAAAAAATATATAAAATGGCTGCGAATACCTAAACCTGTAACTCGAGGTTCCTCAAAGGGTACCAAAATAGTGTGGGGGGCCAAATCTAGGCGAGCCCACCTCACAATTGTTACTAATTTGATTGAATATTTACTCCGTGAGAGTCCAGATGCAGTGTCTTTAGGATATGTTAAACCAAAAGTTCCAATTCGTGGGATAAAGAAACAAAACACCCCTACAAAGTCACTCACGATCACAGAAATAGCTGAAATTGAGCGTGCATGTATTGATAATATTCAGAGAATTACTAAAAATCATATAGCAGGTAAGCAGCTAGTTAGTGAGGTTATGGATGGTTTTGATGGTTCGATTGATGATTTACTTAATTATGAAAACTGGGCTAAACACAAAACGATTAGTATGTTTAATGCCTATGTAGATGCATTAGAAAGATTGAAAAAAGGTGAACCTACATCTCCAGAATTACTAGATAGAAAAAAACGAGGGCTACTTCAAATTACAATGCGTTCGGTTTCAACTGAAGCCAGGCAATCAAAAACAGCATTAAATTCAAGCTTAGATTATGAGAAAATACGCCAAGCAATATTTTTAAAAAAATATGATGTTCAAAAAATAAAGCAATGTAAAGATATTGATATTGCACACATTCTGGCGTACGTAACTATTAAATATAATGGTGTTTTGCCATTACAAAGTGCTGATAAAGATCTTGAAAAAGCAATGAGTCATGTTTTACATCATTATGGTAAAGAAAGTGGCGAATCTGAATTTTTTTCTAAATTTCTAACTCCTTCTCCTGTTGATCTAGTCCCATTTATTGTAATACTGACTTCGAGGGGGTTTTGGAATGCAGAATCAATTTTAAAAGCCCCTCGAGATGGGATGTGGAAAGCCCATTCTCTAAGAAATGATCGAATAGTTGTTAATCTGCATAAGGGTCGATCTAATAAATTCATTAAGAGGACATTTGCAAAAGGAGGTGATGTCCCAATCGACGAGTATTTAGTGCAAGTAAAGGCTATGACTGAGCAAATAGTGAAAAATGTAGATAAGGAGCACCAGCATCGTTTATTTTTGTTCAGAACTAAATTTGCAAATATTTCAACTTTTCATCATTCGTCGACTGGTTGTGCAACTAGTGATACATGGTATCGAAGTTTACGGTCTTTTATAAAAGATAATAACTTACCTAGTTTTACACTAGGTAACCTAAGAATAACGGGTAGTGATAGAGCTCATAGGGTAACAAATGGAGATATAAAAGCTTCCCAAAAAGTACTGGGTCATCAGAATACAAAAATTACAATGAACCACTACACCTCGGATGCCATGAAGACGCGTAATAGTATAACTATTGCCAAACATCAGCAAGGGCTTATTAAGTGGGCACATACCAATAAAATGCCGAATAAGGAGATCTTTGATAAGGTGGACATCAAAGGACTTAGTAATGCTGTAACTGAAGGATTTTCATGTAAGAACCCATACCAGTCACCGTTCATGGAGGAAGGTAGCTTGTGTAATGCCTGGCTTGGCTGCTTGCAATGTCAAAATGCAATTGTAATTAAAGATGCCAATACATTAGCCAGAATTTTGCAATTAAAAACACAATTAGAGGAGGGGCGAAATCAAATTAATGAAATAAGATTTAATTCTATATATGAGCCTAAATTATTAATTATTGTAAGGTCAATATTGCCTCAATTTACAAATATAAATATTTTAGTTGAAGCAAAACAAATATTGCTCACCTTACCAAACCTACCTGAAATTGAATAGATTATGAAATTAGAACATAAACAGCTTTATAGCTATGATGATGTCCCTACTGCTAATAATATTAAAGTTTCTAAACGATCCTATTGGAACGATGATGAATGGCATTTTGATTCAAATAACCCTGGAAAACCAGGTGTCGTAATCAATTGGAAAGTGGATTTAGGGGATGCTTTTCTAAATGATATTGGATATACCGACTTACTTCAAACATGTAAATGCTTTCTTTGGTCTTTATCTGAAAATCCATCAGAAGGGGACGTATCATGCAAACCTAAAACGCTTGAAATAAAATTTGCTGGCTTATTTTTATTAATAAAGTGGATGAGATTACCAGACAATAATTTTTATAAGCTTTCTGATCTTGATAAATATGATATCGATGATTATGTAACTTTTATTTTAGTTGACTATGAAAAGAGGGGGAGGAAATTAAATAAAGCAAGTTTACACAACGATCTAAAAGTTCTAGTCGACTTGTACGAGCATCGAGAAAAAATACCTGATTCTATACTGATTAAGCCATATGCTGGGGAATCAGCATATGTTGTAGCTGTTAAAAATGCAACCGATGAAGAGGTAGGGTGGATTCCTCATATCCCCGACGAGATATTAAAACCACTTATACTTGAGGTTGAAAAATGGATAGATTACAAGGTTGCTGATGTCATCAAAATTATGAATTTATCTGTACATGAAATTTATGAGAAAGATACTAATGGTGTAATTGTAAGTAGGCGAAATGCCTCAAGCGGTGACCTTAGAGGCAGTGTGAGAAAATCTTGGGTAGAGGTCTTTCAAAGTTATATTTTTTCTAGTGATGAAGAAAATTCTGGTAGCTGGCGTCCACCTGTTGAGTCTAGCCGAGAGTTATCCCGTTTGATTACAGATGCCGTTACTGCTTGTGAATTAGCTGTATTGCTATTTATCGGCCCACGGGCAAGTGAATTACTATCGATGCAAATTGATAATATTTCGATACGATTGTCAGAAGATGGCGATCTAAGGGTTTTCTTTTTGCATGGAAAAACAATTAAACTTGAGGACTCTATCCGAGATGTTTCCTGGGTATCTGGCATAGAAAAAAACGATGATGATAAAGTTCCCCTTCCAATTAAAGCAGTTCAACTTCTAGAGGAATTACTTCACCCTTGGCGGCAGTGGGGTGGAGCTGAGCACCTATTTTTAGGGAAGGGTTGTTCATCATGGTTTGCTGCAAAACCACCAATTAGACCATGCCTACTAGAGGTGTTAAATAAAAACATTAACCTATTTATTAACAGCTATGTCGATATGCCATTTTCTTGGCATTTTTCTACCCACCAGTGTAGAAAATCATTTGGACGGTTTGTAGCAAAAAATGGAAAAGATTTATGTGCTCTGTGCCAGCATTTTTTACATGCTAACGAATCTATGACAGATACTGGTTACGTCGGAACAAAATTTGATTTGGATGAATTAATTGATGACCAAACTCAGAAAAAAGTAGCAGAGGCTTTGGGAAATTATTTATATTCTAATACCACTGTTAATGGCGAATTAGGTGGTAGGTTAGAAGATTTTAAAAATACATTTAAAGAGCTTACTAAAAAACAGCAGGCTGAAGAGTTAAGGTGGATAGTTGAAGATAGTGGTTTTGTTATACATGCGAATGATTGGGGCTTTTGTATCGATGGAGGGGCTGCAAATTGTGGTGAAGAGGGTGGCTCACGAAATCAAATTAATATTTGCCCTTCAACATGTATTGACTGTCAAAACTTTTGCGTTGAGAAAAAACATCTTAAATATTGGGAAAACAGGAGGGATAAAAATGAGCTAATTATTGAATCAATGTCAAATTCACCAGCATCAAGGAAAGTGATGTTGAACAAAAGAATTAAGGAATGTGATCAAATTATTGAGCAATTAAGAGGATGAAATATGAGTGGCAAAAATAAAGTGAGGCAGGAGTTGATAGAGGCAATTGAAAGGATAGAACGAGGGGAGTATCAAAATCATGAATTACTAGCAAGAAAAGAAGAAGGTAGAATCGTTAAAGTAAATGTAACAAACGTGGCAAAAGAAGCTAATATTACTAGAGATACTATTTATAAATATTATCCAGATTTATTGGAGAAGGTTGGAGTAGCAAGTACTGAGGCAAAAAAGAAAGGGAATAATAAATCTAAATTACGACTGAAATTGGATGACCTGCGTGCTGAAATCAATGAGTTGCGTATGGAGAAACGAAGTCTTGCGACACATAATCTAAAACTGCATGAAATTTCAAAACGAAATCAGGAAAAACGAGACTTTGCTGTATTAAAGTGTATAGGCTTTCGTAAGAAAATACATGAGTTAGAACGTGAAAAAAGGAAATTAATTTTACAGTAACACCCTTGTAATGGTTTTGATAAAAAACTGTTACATCTCCAAATGAAATGTTGTAAATATGTTTAATACAACAGTTTCCTAGTCGTTAGACTAAATAGATGTGAAATGAGCTTAACTTACCTAGTGACAGGCAGGGGGCTTAAATAGACCTACTGATTTAAACTGGGTCGATACTTTCTTTTATTCAGTGTTCGCAGGAATATATTTTTGTCTTCTCAAATTCTTCAAGCGCGATTAACAGCATTTTTGACATATTTATAATTTCTTTTTTTGACAAAGTTGAATTCTCGTCAGGGAAATTAAGAAATTTGGCAACTTTTTCACCTGATGTGTTCTTTCTGACCTCGATTTTTAAGTGGAAGTCATCTGCACCTTCATAAAAAATTTTATTGCATCCTATTCCTCGACAGTCATACGATGATCCATATATTCCTTTATCTATATTTTTTTCTGTAAAGTAAACTTGGTCACCCGCGCAATATGGACATGTTAATTTTTTACTCATCTTTATTTCCTATTTAATATAAAAGGAGTGGGGAATTCCACAAAGGTTAATTATCCTTCAGTTAAATTGTACATTAACTACTCTTTCATGTCCTTATAAATACTATATATAACAAGCACATATAGGTATTCGTGCCTATTTTATATTGTGTAAACATCCCATCATCAATATAGCCTTAAGTAAAACCATCATTACTATTTTAAGACTGAAGTATTTCTGCCAACCCATACAATAGAAGCTTAATGGGGTACTTCAACAATTTGTATGATGTTAGAATTAGAAACATCTTTATATATTGCTGATTCGTTATATTAATTAGGAGTTGAAACTTTATATGTCAGAATCTCTGCAAAATTTTAAGTTTGCTATTAACGATGCAAAAGAGCTTATTTCTTGTTACGACGCCATGAATAAGTCGAGCTGTGAAACTGCCCCCGATGTTTTAAAGAGAGCTACTCTCATTTTGGCTTTGACTGCTTGGGAAACTTACGTTGAAGATAGAGCAACAGAACTCTTCAATGTTAAATTTGGTGCATTGAAAGGATGTCATGTCGGAAATTTTATGGATGAACAGTTTTCACTACGTTTAAAAACCTTTAACAATCCTGATTCTGTAAAGACCAAGAAAATATTTTTGGAATTTTTTGGTGTTGATGTGACTGAAAAATGGGTCTGGAATAATTATCAACACCCAGATCAAGTGAGAAGTACTTTAAATAAATGGATTAAGAGACGGGGTGAGGCTGTTCATAGAGCTCAGATCGATTCAACAAAGCCCCATATTGCAAAAAGAGATGAATTGGAAAAATGTTTACGTTTCTTTTCTGAATTAGCTGTTGCGACTGACAAGGCTTTGGCTGATGTTTAAGGTCTAAATAAGTTAGTGCTAAGAGTGGCTGAAAATCTATAAATCCTATAAAGGAAGGATTATTTGCAAATAATCCTGAATAACCTACAATAATCCTACGCAGTTAGGATTAAATTAATGGCAAAGAGAATTGTAGTACCTGAAAAACCAGATATTAAAGCTTCCGTCACTCAGGATTTAATTGGGCAGTCTATTCGTTACGTTAGAACCTCATCTAAATTAACCATTGAAGATGCTGCTGCTCTCTCGAGGGTTTCAAAACAATCATTTAGTGATGCTGAACATGGGAAGTCTGGTTGTCGGTTGGGGACTATATTAAAGATTACAAAAGCGCTAGGCATAAAGTTTCATATTGAGCATTCTTTATTTTCAGAAAATGCAGAAGACGATGAATGGAGATAATGATTTTATATTCCCCTGTATTTTTTTCTTGCTGAAAAGTTAGCGACCAATATTGATTCACCTCATTTTAAATTTAATGGCTAGGAAAAATGGATACCGCGACCTAGTTGCCACTTTAAGCTATTATATTAAGTAAATTTCGTTATATCAATTTTCAGATAAGAGACAAAATGGATCACTTAGAACAACAATTTTTAAACGAACTGGATGCAAAACTCTGGAAATCAGCTGACAAACTTCGTTCCAACCTTGATGCCGCCAATTACAAACATGTTGCTCTCGGCTTAATATTCCTAAAATATGTCTCTGATGCGTTTGAAGAACGCCAAGATGAATTGGTTGAATTGTTTAAAACCAACAATGATGACAATATTTATTATCTTCCTGCTGACGATTATGACAATGATGAAGATTATGAAACAGCCATAGCTAATGAACTTGAGTTGTTAGAGTATTACCAAGAGAAAAACGTATTCTGGGTGCCTAAAACAGCACGCTGGAGTATTTTAAAAGATAAAGCTACCCTACCTATTGGTAGTGTACTTTGGCAGGATGCACAAGGACAGGATGTTAAATTCCGCTCGGTTTCTTGGTTAATTGATAATGCTCTGGATGAAATAGAAAAATCCAATCCAAAACTGAAAGGTATTTTAAACCGTATTAGTCAATATCAACTGGATAATGATAAGTTAATTGGTTTAATCAATACCTTTTCCGATACCAGTTTTAGCAAGCCAGAATTTAAAGGCGAACGGCTTAATCTACAAAGTAAAGATATACTCGGCCATGTTTATGAATACTTCTTAGGGCAATTTGCCCTTGCGGAAGGTAAACAAGGTGGTCAATATTACACCCCGAAAAGTATTGTTACATTAATTGTAGAAATGTTAGAGCCATATAAAGGCCGTGTGTATGACCCTGCTATGGGATCGGGTGGGTTCTTTGTTTCTAGTGAGAAGTTTATAGAAGAACACGCCAAAGAAAAACACTACGACCCTGCTGAACAAAAAAAGCATATTTCTGTATACGGGCAAGAATCAAATCCGACCACATGGAAATTAGCCGCGATGAATATGGCGATACGTGGCATAGACTTTAACTTTGGTAAAAAGAATGCTGATACGTTTTTAGATGATCAACATGCTGATTTAAGAGCTGATTTTGTCATGGCCAATCCACCTTTTAATTTGAAAGAATGGTGGCATGCGAAACTAGAAGAAGATGTACGTTGGCAATACGGTACACCACCTAAAAATAATGCCAACTTTGCATGGATGCAACATATGCTACATCACCTTATACCCACAGGCAGTATGGCATTATTACTGGCTAATGGCTCAATGAGTTCCAATACCAATAATGAAGGTAAAATAAGAAAAAACCTGATTGAACAAGATTTAGTTGCCTGTATGGTAGCTTTACCTGGGCAACTGTTTACCAATACCCAAATCCCTGCCTGTATTTGGTTACTGAGCAAAGCCAAAGCCCGTAAAGGTGAAGTATTATTTATCGATGCCCGTAACCTTGGGTTTATGAAAGGCCGTGTTCTGCGAGATTTTAAAGCCGAAGATATTAAACAAATTGCAGATACTTATCATACATGGCAACAAAGTGAACAATATAAAAATGAAGCAGGTTTTTGTTATTCTGCTAAGTTAACAGATATTGAAAAACATGATTTTGTATTAACACCTGGGCGTTATGTGGGAACGGCTGAACAAGAGGATGATGGTGAGACTTTTGCAGAGAAAATGGCGAGATTAACTGACCAGTTAAAGGGACAGTTTGCCGAGAGTGCCTTATTGGAGAAAGAGATTGGGAATAACTTAAAGGGACTGGGCTATGAGTGCTAATTGGCCTGTTCTGACATTGGACAATGTTTGTGAAAAGATAACTGATGGAGCGCATAAAAGTCCTAAATCAGTTAGCATAGGGAGACCAATGGCATCTGTTAAAGATCTTACTCGATTTGGAGTAGACTTAAGCCAAGCAAGATTAATTAGTCAGAAAGATTTTGAAGACCTAGTAAATCAAGGATGCCAGCCTCAAGTTGGTGATGTTTTAATCGCAAAAGATGGTAATAGTGCATTAGACACTGTTTGTACCGTTGATAAGCCACTTGACGCTGTAATGCTATCATCAGTAGCGATATTACGACCAAATAAGACAAAATTAGATTCAGACTTTTTAAAATATTATTTTTGTTCTAGAGACGTAATTGAATATTTAAAGAACAACTTTATATCTGGTGCTGCAATACCTAGAGTTGTTCTACGTGATTTTAAAAAAGCTGTAATTAAAGTACCTAGTCTTAAAGAACAAAAAAGAATTTCAAAAGTATTGTGTTCTTTAGATAATAAAATAGAACTTAATCACCAAATCAACCAAACCCTAGAACAAATGGCACAAGCCCTATTTAAAAGTTGGTTTGTTGATTTTGATCCTGTTCAAGCAAAAATGACGGTTCGGGAATCAGGTGGTACAGAGGAACAAGCCAATCTTGCTGCTATGCAAGTGATTTCAGGTAAAACTGAAGTCCAGCTTGAGTTGCTGAAAGAACAACAGCCTAAGCAGTATGATGAGCTAAAAGCTACCGCTGAATTGTTTCCTAATGCGATGCAGGAAAGTGAGTTGGGGGATGTACCTGTGGGATGGGGAGTCACTAATGTTGAGTCTATATTGGAACTTGCATATGGAAAAGCTCTTAAGAAAACTGATAGAAAGAAAGGTAAAATTCCAGTATATGGCTCAGGTGGCTTAACTGGTTTTCATAATGAAGCATTAGTTGAAGGGACTGGTATTATTGTTGGAAGAAAAGGTACAGTAGGAAGTATATATTGGGAAGATAAGTCTTTTTTTCCTATTGATACTGTGTTTTATGTAAAACCTAAGCAAGGATTTAACCTTGAGTTCATCTATTATTTTCTTCAGACCCTTGGCTTGAATACTATGAACACTGATGCAGCAGTTCCTGGGTTGAACCGAAATAATGTTTATCGGCTTGAAACATCAAACATTCCAAGGATATTTGTAAATGAATTTTCTAAGTTTGTTATTGCTTTAAGAGCAATAATTAAAAATAATTCATCTAATACGCATAGTTTAATCCAAGTTCGCGACACCCTTTTACCTAAATTAATTTCTGGTGAATTGAATATAAATAAAGAAGGGGGTGTGTCATGAGTCGGTGGGTAGAGCAATTTGATGCACATCCTTTTCAGGATATATGGAATCAAATTATTGAGCTTTCAGATACTATGGATGTTGATGATCAATCAGTGGCTACGGATGTTCAAGAATTAGCTCGTTTTACAAAAGTAGCCTGTTATATTAATGAATTAATTAAAGGTTGTGACCCTGAATTGGTTCCTTTAAGCACGTGGGCAAATTTTCATTCACAAGCATCGGCGTGTTTAACTCAAATTACAAACTATCAAAATAATCGTAATATTCAACATATGCATACTGCAAATGAGCATGTTGATAATTTGCTGACTTATATTCGACCATATATGGTGACACCCGCAAGTGTGTCAAGTACAGTGCAATCAGCGTTTCGAAAATACACTAAAACAATAAATAAAAGTCTTGAGGCTTTTCAAGAAAATGCAAAAAAACTTATTGAAGAGATTGAAGGTTATAAAGCAGAGTCAGAAAATAATTACGAAAAAATCAGCGCGGCAAAAGAATCCATTGATACATTAAAAATGCTGTATTTTGATGACACAGAAGATCAAGAAAGTCTTAAAACAAGAATTGAACTGTTAAAAGAAAATATTGAAACATGGCATGAAACTTTTGATGAATATCATCAGCGTCTAATTGGCGATGATAATCAAGAAGGCTCCATTTCATCGCAAATTGAAAATGCAAAAAATACTGCCATTGAAGACCAAGAATCTGTATCAGATCTATTACAGTCTACTGAAAAACAATTGGCTGCGTTAAGTAAGTTTTATGATGATGTCTATGGTAAAGAAAATGACGAAGGAGAGTTAGAGGGTGGGCTTAAACATGAAATAAGAGATCGTCGTAAGGATTTAGATGATTTTAGTACAAAACAGAAAGAAAAATATGCAACATTATTAGAAGAAATCGAATCATTATTACCTGGTTCAACCAGTGCTGGTTTAGCAACAGCATATTATGATTTAAAAGAATCTTTTAATAAACCAATTAAGAATTATTCTCGATTGTTTTATGGGGCAGTTTTTGCTCTAGTTGTTGCAACTATGTTTTCTATAGTGGATAGCGTTGGATTTTGGTCTATTAAATTTGTTGATACCAGTGATTTAAGTAAATTGTTGAGTAATACATTATATAAATTACCATTATTATTACCAGTAATCTGGATGGCAATTTTTGCATCTCGCCGACGTAGTGAAGCTCATCGGTTACAACAAGAATACGCTCATAAAGAAGCATTAGCCAAATCGTACCAAAACTTTAAAACTCAAATTGAAGACCTTGGTGATAAACCCGATACTGAGCTAATGAAACACTTGCTTACAACAGCGATTGGAGCAATTGCTTTTAATGCATCAAGCACATTAGATAAAAAGCATGGAGACAATACGCCTGTGCAGGAAATTATAGAAAAATTCATTCCACATATAGACAAAGCTGTTCAAAAGGCTGTTGATCCTACTAAATGATAGGCTTATCGAATAATTAGATTAATGGACTAAATAATGAACGAAGACCAACTAGAACATCTCTGCCTAGAATGGTTCCAACAAAATGGTTGGGAAACGATTTATGGTCCAGATATAGCCCCAGACAGCGACAATCCAGAACGCCACGATTATCGTGAGGTGGTTCTTAAATCGTATCTTAAACAAGCTATTATACGCCTTAATCCCCACCTTCCTACTGATACTGTTGAGCACGTTCTAGCCCAAGCTACAAAACCAGAAAGTCTAGATTTAATCACTAGTAACCGCAGTTTTCATCGGCTTTTATTAGAAGGTGTAGCTGTTGAATATAAAAAGGATGACAAACAGGTTCATGACCATGCCTTTTTAATTGATTTTGAAAACCCTGAGAAGAATCATTTTTTAGTTGTTAATCAATTTACTATTCAAGGTTCCAAACAACTGCGCCGTCCTGATCTGGTCTGTTTTATTAATGGCTTACCTATTGCTGTTATTGAGTTAAAAAGCCCACAAGATGAAAATGCCGATATCTGGGATGCGTTTAATCAGTTACAGACTTATAAAGATGAATTAAGTGATTTATTTGTTTTTAATGAAGCCTTGGTGGTGAGTGATGGCTATACCGCACGATTAGGTTCATTAACAGCCAGTCAGGAACGCTTTATGCCTTGGCGAACAATTAAGCATGAAGATGATAAGCCTTTATTAGAATGGCAATTAGAAACGTTGGTACGTGGCTTTTTCGATAGAGAACTTTTGTTAGATTATATTCGCTATTTTGTGTTGTTTGAAACGGATGGTGAGCAGATTATTAAGAAGATTGCTGGCTATCATCAATTTCATGCGGTGAGAGATGCAGTTAAGGCAACAGTCATTGCCTCTCGGGAGCCTGATCCTAACAAAGTTTCTGATAAAAGAGCTAATTATAGTGAACAAGTGGTTAAGGGTAGTAAAAAAGCAGGGGTAGTTTGGCATACTCAAGGTTCAGGTAAAAGTATCTCTATGTGTTGTTATGCAGGTAAATTACTGCAACAGGCAGAGATGAATAATCCGACTTTACTTATTGTGACCGATAGGAATGATTTAGATGGGCAGTTATTTACAACTTTTAGTAATGCACAAGATTTATTAAAACAAACACCAGTACAAGCCGATGATCGTGATGAATTACGTCGTTTATTATCAGAGCGGGAGTCGGGCGGTATTATTTTTACTACCATACAAAAATTTTCTCCTTTGGATGCTGAATCCGCGCATCCTGTTTTGAATGATCGACATAATATAGTTGTTATTTCTGATGAGGCACATCGAAGCCAATATGGGCAAAAAGGTCGTTATATTGAGGTAAAAGATAAAGACGGTGTGGTAATTGATCATAAACTGGTCTTTGGTTATTCCAAGTATTTACGTGATGCCATACCCAATGCGTCTTTTATTGGTTTCACAGGCACACCCATTTCATTTGATGATAAAGATACTCAAGCTGTGTTTGGTGGTTATGTGTCTATTTATGATATTCAGGATGCGGTAAAAGATGGTGCAACTGTACCGATATATTATGAATCACGATTAGCTAAGCTGGATTTGAATCGTGCTGAAATTGATGAATTATCAGATGAAGTCGATGATGTGATTGAAGATGAGGAAGATGTTGGTCAACGAGAAAAAACCAAAGGTGAATGGAGTCGTCTTGAAAAGTTAGTGGGTGCGCAGCCTCGATTAAAACAAGTGGCTAAGGATTTAGTTAGCCATTTTGAAACACGTAATGAAAGTATGGATGGCAAAGGTATGATTGTCGCCATGAGCCGTGATATATGCGTACAACTTTATAATGAAATTATTGCATTAAAACCTGAATGGGATGATGAAGATCCTGAAAAAGGCACTATTAAAGTAATAATGACAGGATCAGCGTCTGATAAAGCCCTGTTGCAACCCCATATTTATAATAAACAGACTAAAAAACGTTTAGAGAAACGATTTAAAGACCCAAAAGATCAGCTTAAATTAGTGATAGTAAGAGATATGTGGCTAACAGGTTTTGATGCCCCTTGTTGTCATACCATGTATGTTGATAAACCGATGAAGGGGCATAACCTGATGCAGGCGATTGCACGGGTTAATCGGGTATTTAAAAATAAACCAGGTGGTCTGGTTGTTGATTATATCGGCATTGCCAATGAGCTAAAACAAGCGTTAAAAACTTATACCGATGCCAAGGGGAAAGGTGAGCCAACACTTAATGCAGAAGAAGCATTTGCCATCCTTTTAGAGAAAATGGATGTTGTGCATGGATTATTTTCTAAAACACCGAAAAGTGCTGGTTTTGATTACTCTGGTTTTGAAAAACAGGCGCATCAATTGTTAATTCCTGCTGCTAACTATATTTTAGGCTTAGATGAAGGTAAAAAGCGTTTTCTGGATGTAATGCTTGCAATTACTAAAGCATATTCTCTTTGCGGTACCCTAGATGAAGCAAAAGCATTAAGGGCTGAAATAGCCTTTCTATCTGCGATAAAAGCTGCTATTAGCAAAGCAACCTCTGTAGATAGAAAGCGAACTCAGGAAGAAAAAAATTCAGCATTAAAACAGATTTTAGATAATGCGGTGATTGCTGAAGGTGTGGAAGATGTTTTTGCTTTATGTGGTCTGGATAAACCTAATATTGGTCTATTATCGGAAGAGTTTTTAGAAGATGTTCGGCAGATGCCATTTAAGAATTTCGCCGTTGAGCTACTGGAAAAATTATTAAACGACGATATTAAGGCCAAGACCCGAAATAATGTGGTGCAAGAAAAGAAATTCTCAGATCGCCTGCAAGAAACCTTAAGGAAATACAATAACCGAGCCATTGAAACAGCTCAGGTGATTGAAGAATTAATTCAAATGGCAAAGGATTTTCAAGAAGCCTTTGCTCGTGAAGCGGAACTTGGCTTAAATCCTGATGAAGTAGCTTTTTATGATGCCTTAGCAAACAATGAAAGTGCAGTACGAGAATTGGGCGACGAGATACTAAAAAATATCGCTGTTGAGATTACCGAAAAACTGCGAAAATCTACCACAGTGGATTGGCAGGTCAGAGATAGCGTAAGAGCTAAATTACGTATATTAGTAAGGCGAACCTTGCAAAGGTATAAATATCCGCCAGATAAGGCGGCTGAGGCTGTGGAACTGATATTAAAACAGGCTGAGGCTTTGTCTAATGCTTGGACGCAGTGAAAAGCATTATTCTAATGTTAATTATTGTTTGAAAGGATGTTAAATGTTGCAAAAAGAAGATCAAGGTGCTGAGCTTTTTTTAGTCACAAAAAAATTGTTAACCAAGGTGGAACAACAAGTAGTCCGTATAGAAACAAGGTATTCTTGGTTAAATTATATATTGAACCATTCTTTTTTCCCTCTTATGTTTTTAGCATTTGGAATGACTGAGTTATTTCGACCTTTAAAAACGTGGGGAACTCTTTTTCTTATCTCCAGTATAGTCATTCTGATTATTAATATTCCTGAGGATCAAAAAAGCAGTCTATTATCTGTTTGTTTTTTTGGGTCTATTATATTAGTCATGTATGCATTACCCAGTAGTTATGCTTTTGACTCGGTTCTTTCAGGTGAAATAGTTCAAATTAAACAATTTGTGAGTCAGCAAGGTGTTAAAACGGAAGAAAGAATAAAGCTTCTTATTAATAATATTGATTTGGTTAAAGCGAGGGTTTATGCGCGCGTTAATTTTTTCAAATGGTTGCTGGGTGTTAGCTGGGCTTTGTCATTATTTATTTTTAACCAGTTTAATAGCATTGTGATAAAAATTTCACCAGATATGATTAAAGAAATAATTGGTGAAAGTATAGGTTCATTATCAGTTTTGGGGATTTTTTCATTGTTTATCTTATGCTCAATAATTAGCTATAAAAAAGCCAATGATGCTGTGTTTTGCAGAATTAGTTTGGCTTTTAATGAGTTGCAATATGAAATAGAATCAAATCAAAGACAAATTGATAATGATAAAAACCTTGGTTCAAGCACATAACATTTGTTCAAAAGTATTCCTTATTTGTATGAAATGGTTTAATAAAACAGGACATATTTAAATATTGATCGTAATCAAATCTTACACTGAAAGGCTCTAATCGACCCATACCAGCCAGTTGAAGAAGAAGCACTTAAAATACAGAATAACGTTTGAAATAACGCGCTTTTTGCGGTCGCCGTTAATTGACTTGTTATATTTTACTTTGTAGCAATACTTTCTAACTGTTTGTAGTAATTAGCAATGGCGTCTACGTAATCTTTAGCCTCTAGTCTTTTTTTCTCCAAAGTCTCAGGGGGAAATCTAGTGTTGTCGTATTTAATTGTTATATTTCTTTCTAATTTAATAAAGTTAGATTGATTTCAGCTTTTCCCCTCGTACTGCTTATGGGCTATCAATGGTCAAATACTTTTTTATACAGAAATGTTGCTGTCAATTATCCCTAATAACGAAAGGCACTTAATGGAGAAATTTTCTAATCGCTTGAACATATTCATCAGTAACATCTGTATCGCTAATCACTTGATAGTTTTGCTTCCATCGTCGTGAAATAAATTCTGAGTCATCACTCGTTCCAGCGGCCCCCTGCAAGCTATAAATACGCCCGCTGCGGGTTGTTATTATTCTGTTTTTAGGATCAAAATGCTTGATTTCTGAAGTTATACGAGCACTGCCGCCAATTGTATCTCCTACCAAGTGTCTACTGACTTTTTCATGGGTAGGAAAGACCATTTGATGTACAGACCAATTTAATAATGTTGTTTGGGGCTCTGCCGCAACCCACATTTTTTCAAATAGAAATGCGCGAATAGCATCTGACATTTTTTCTCATGTTTTTGTAGTTGATAGGCACAAATACCCTACAAAACAAAGTGAGTGGCTTTAGGTTGTAAATATTTTTTGCTTTATTTGCAATTACGATTTTATGATTCCCTTAAATATCGAGAGCTACATAGCCAAACATAAAATCTAATTTAAATTTAAACAGTTGAGCCTCTTGCAAAACTCCAAATTATAGGAAATCGTATCTAGGAATGACTCTCATTTGTGTTTTTTTAAAAATCAAGAGGGCTATTTTTCAATAATTGACTATTTTAGCTGTGATTTTTAAGTTTTC
>Ga0209395_1001828_pt1 | contig 29126 bp, 24 predicted proteins | sample GOMGulsemesocosm_3_FD_184635 | JGI IMG/M metagenome (GOLD analysis project Ga0209395, IMG submission 184635) | Methane-oxidizing microbial communities from mesocosms in the Gulf of Mexico - GOM9D Gulf of Mexico (SPAdes) (version 2) | ecosystem: Environmental > Aquatic > Marine > Cold seeps... | reverse complement strand
CTTAGCGCTGAGAATGAACTTAACCACCAATCTCGCTCAATTTTTCCAGTAAATTTACTTACCGCAGTATTGTCTGGAGCAGTTAACTCACTGGAGTTGTCTGAGCGATTAAATGCAGCTTTACCATTGTCTTCTAGGTCAATAGAACAATCTAGATCTACCTCACGAATGCCTATAGCGTGCTCAGCACTATGTCTAAGCGCTTGTAGTGGTTTGATAATGCTCTCTTGCTCTTGGAACTGTAACGTTTTACCTAAGGGAGATAAGTGATAATTATCAAAAGCACAGCACAGTACATAACATCGTCGCTCGGCTCTTGTTATGGCAACATACAACAAACGAATACTTTCTGCATAAGCTTCATTACTCATCGCTTGTTTAGCTTCTTTTGAACCATCTAAGCTCAAACATAAATCACCGTTTTTATCATGATATTCAAGATAACTTACTGACTTGTTACCAAACTTAAGGGGATCTTTATGTCGACAGGCAAAAGGAATAAAAACATAAGGGAACTCTAAGCCTTTACAACCATGCTGGGTTATCAAACGAATAAGATCACCGTCACTCTCTAACCTTAATTCTGCTTCAACATCATTGGTTTCTAAATGACATTGCTGCTCAAACCAATGTAGTAGTTCTTGCCCCTGGCTCAATCTAACACTCGCCGCTTGTAAAATTTCAAATAAATGCAGCACATTAGTCAAACAACGATCTTTATTGTTCTGCGGCACATCAAGCAAGTTGTGCATCAAATTAATGGCCATGGTAATAAAACCTTGGCGTTGCCACTGCGTTCGATAATCGACAAAGGCAAATTTTAGTGTTTGATAAGCAATTTCGTCTTGCTGCAGTTGATGTAGTTTTTTAGCATTAAAACCTAATAAACCACAAGACAACGCTGCGACAAATAACCGTTCATTTTCTGGTAACAAGACTCCTTTAAGTAAACCTAATAGCTGCTTAGCTTGCTCGGAATGAAATAAATTGGCTCTATCAGATAGAAACACACTATCAAGCCCTGCTTGTTGCAATGCATGTTTGATATCGCGTGCTTCTGCGCCATCTCTGACTAATATAGCGATATCTTTAGGTTTTACCTTAGGTGTTGGTGACGCTTCCTTTGTAGCCAATAATGAGACAATTTCATTAGCACACCAATTAGCCAGCATAGGACGACTACCTTGACTTACTTTGTCACCTTGAGGATTAGTATCGCTATCGGCATTGTTTCTATCATTTTCTTTATTCGTAAAGTGAATAAATTGCAGTGCTTTATCACTGTCAAGAATGACTTGTTCGCCAACGGTTTGATCTTGTGTACCTTGCTTGGCTAGTTTGGATTTTTTACCAGCTAGGACGGGAGAATACGGGATACCAAAACCAAAGACACTCTCGCCCTGTTGGTTTTGTGCTTGTTCACTCAAAGCGTCAGTACTCTGAGGTGTTTCATTACGTTTATAGGTAAAGAACTGATTATAACCTGCAATCACTTCAGGAGATGAACGCCAATTAGTGTCCATCAACCAATGGTGATCACAACCACTACGAGCATTTAAATAGGCAAAAATATCGCCACCACGAAAGCCATAAATAGCTTGTTTTGGATCGCCAATAAGGAATAACCCTGCATTGGCTTTTTTAGCATTTTCGCCATAATAGATGGATTGTAAAATGCCGAATTGCTTAGGATCTGTATCTTGAAATTCATCGATTAAGGCGACAGGATATTGTGTCAGTAACTGTTGCGCTAGTAAGTTAGAGTTATCATCGATTGGTTCGTCTGCGTTTAATGGATCCTCACTTGAGCTACCGTCAATTAACAAATCAGGGTTCAGACAATTGGCTAAAGTATTAATAAGATCGTCAAAATCTAATAAGTTGAGCGCTTGTTTCTGTTCAATGACTTGCTGTCGAATAGTGTAAATACCCGACTTAACAATAGCGTACGCTTTCGCTTTATTAATCTTGATAGCAATTTTCTTAACTTGCTCTTTAACTTCTTTGACCGCTGAAAAAGCTTCAAGTAGCTCGGCTTTATAAGTCGATCTAGCGTAACGTTTACCATCAAAAAAGCCATCGGGCATTTTGACCTTACCCTCGCCAACATCAAGCAGTGATAGCTCTTTGTTGATTATGCTATCAAGCCAAGATGATAACTGCGACAGCTCACTGCGCCTTTTATCTTGATCAGCACCCTTCTTAACGAGTATTAAAGCATTCTCAAATAAATCACTGTTTGCGCTTAACGCCTGCGCTGCCATACGTACTAGCGCAATAAACTCAGCTTCAATACTTTCAACATCAACAACAGACAAGTCACCGGTATGACCTATGGCTTTACTAAAACTGGAGACAAAACTATCCGGCGTAGACCAAAAGCTAGCGAGTAGCATAAAACTGTCATCGTCTGATTTGGCTAAACTACGGTACCAATCTTGGCAAACCTGTAGGGTTATTGCAGAAGAATTGGCAGCCATATTGGCATTAAAGGGTAAACCACTGGTAAAGGCATATTGGTTTAATACCCGCTGACAAAAGCCATGTATGGTAAAAATCGCTGCTTCATCTAAAAACAATAACGCGCGTTTTAATAAAAACTCTCGTTGAGGTTTTTTTATACGCTTCTCAAGTGTAGTGAAATACGGATCCTCTTCGCATAAGCTATCCCAATCACTCAAGGCTGAGCGAATAAAGACATCAATTCGACCGCGTAGTTCCTGCGTGGCATCCTTGGTAAATGTCATTAATAGTATTTGTTCAACCGTTAACTCACGCTCAAGCAGTAAACGTAAATAAATACGGGTAATATTGTAGGTTTTTCCCGTGCCGGCACTGGCTTCTATTAGGTGTTTACCCGTTAACTCAATGGTCGATGCATCGAGGTTTTTTAACTGGATTGCATTGGCAGCAGCGTTGGTATTTTGTGTGGTAATTATTGTATCAGTCATTATTTTGCCTCCTTGCTGGTGCTAGTAGATGACTTAGCAGTACTTTTACTGGCCTTCTTGGCTGCTTTTTTAGCGACAACGTCATATAAATCCTGATAGATAAACTCGATATCAGCTTGATGATTATGGTACTGCGGGCATTCTGGCCAAAAATAATTCAGGTATTCATCATCACTTAAGCCACGTGTGCTCATATCACCTAACCACAAACCTTCAAAACGTGCTTGTGTCATTTCAACAAGTTGACCACGCTTTTTGGTAAATACCTGCTCGGCTAATTCACCGTTAAGCAGCAGTACTTGTTGCTGGCCTTTAAAAAACATCTTAATAAGCTTGATCAGTTTTGATTGTGCATCAGCAATGTTTGTTACAGTGAACTGCTCAACTTTTTGTGCTTTGGTATTAAAATATAAACCAATCGTCTCAGTGACTTGCTGTAGTTTAAGCGCATGCTCATCATTACTTTCACTGTTGTTGGCAATGGTTTGCTGCTGCCATGCTTGAACAACGAGTTGCTGAAAGTACATAACAAATTTATCTTTGGCTTTTGCGCTTGAGCTACGGTAGTGCACTAACAAATTGTTTTTAATGGCTAACTTGGTATTAAGTAAAATGTTAACACCCTCAACCTTAAGCACTAGATTACAGTCGACAGCATCTGGGTTCTCACAGTCAAGTTTGCTTATTTCATCGCTAAACTGCAGCACATCGTGCTGATAATCATTAAAAAGCGTTGCTGTTGTTGGTAAATCAGGGAACTTACCTGATAGTTGCGCACGCGTTAATACCTGTTCAGCGTCATCCTTACTCGATGGAATGCTCAAGGCTGCACTGAGTAAATCCTGTCGTAATAAATAACTTTGTAAATGATTAACACTAAAGGGTTCAATATCTTCAAGTAGCGTATTGTTATTATCAAAATGTAAATTCAATTGCTGTTGCGCAAACATCTTCGCTGGATGCTGATAAAAACGAATTAATTGCTGGCAAGATAAACTGATCTCATCAGGTTGCTCTGTTGTAGTCGTGGATATATCTATAGAGATAGCTGACTCTTCAACTAAAGGCTTATCTTCAATAGCTGGGCTTTGCCCCAATGCTAACCAGTTTGCATCGAAACTTGGCCATCTACCTTGATAGTTTTGCGGACTAAAGGCTTGCATGGCCAACTGATAGATAGCCGACTTATCTTCTTCTGTATCACTTTCATCAGGCTCGTCGTTAAACTGCCACCCATAACCTTGCGCTAAATATTCCATTAGCTCTTTTACAACCAGTGATGGCTGTTTTTCCGCATTATTTTTGATGTTACGACCTTGATAGCTCAGGTATAACGAGTTTCTTGCAGATATGATAGCTTCAAGAAATAAGTACCTGTCGTCACCACGGCGTGATCTATCCCCTAATTCAGCTTTAGACAATGACATAAGATCAAACCCTAACGCTTGGCGCTGACGAGGAAATTGTCCATCATTTAAACCCAATACCGCGATCACTTTAAAAGGAATACTGCGCATAGGTAACATAGAGCAAAACGTTACCTGCCCTACCATAAACTGTTTACTGGCATCACCCTGACTAAAATGCTGTGATAAGTAATCCACAATAATTAACAGTGATATATCATCTTCAAAATGGGCGTGGTGACAGTGCTCCACCAAACCAGCAATGGCTTTCTCAATCACCATTAAGCTATTTTCATTGCTGACGTTATCACCATCAACTCGGCTAAATAAGTGCTCTAACTGATCAAGTAAAAAGTTTTGCCATTGACTCGCGCTTCGAGAGCGTTGCAGGTTTTCACTAAAACTATGTAGTTGCTCAATAAAGAGCATTAATTGGCCAAGTAAAACGCCATCACTTCCCTCAACATTACTCAATAACAGTTGCTGTTGATAAACTTGTTCACTGTCGGAAAATGCAAAACCACGCAATAAACGTGATAGACCTTGTTGCCAAGTAAATGAAGCGTTTGCTTCTTGCCCTAACAATGACTGTTTATGCGTTAAATCTAATCCCCAATGTACTGTTGCCTGCTCAAGCCAAGCAGAGATCTTAACCAAGTCTTCACCATTGATCGAAAATTTATGTGCCATGGCGGGTAAGCGTAAAAAAGCTAATAATTGTGATACACCAAAACGGCTATCAGGCAATGTCAGTAGTTCAGTAAAAGCGGCCACTAAGGGATCACTATCTTTTGCACTACGATCAGCAATAGAGCAAGGAAGCGGTGGTACTTCACCGGCTATATCTTGCCAGCCGCGGGTAAACACGGCATTGACATACGGGGCATATTCTTCGATTTGCGGGCACATAACCAAGATGTCTTTCGGTGTTAAGCTTTTGTCTTGGTTAAATTGATGCAATAAATAGTCATGTAGTGCTTGCACTTCACGTAATGCACTATGGCAACTGGTGATAATAATTGAATCGTCATGTAGTGATTCTTTATAGTTAGCCGCCTCACCTTCGCTGTTATATTCGTTAGGCGTTCTTGCATCAGAGAGTTCAAGAATGTCATTTTGTAAATGATGTAAAACGCTGGTTTCTTCACCGGTAATTAAGTCACCATTTTCATTGACTGGTTTGCCACTTTTAGCTTGCTCAAATAAATCAATGTCGATGGTACTATAATCTTGTAACATTGAGATAAACTCACGTCCCTGCTGGCCTAAGTTAGCTAATAAAGGATTACCGACAAAACTTTGCACATCATCGACACCATCTGACCATTTGCATAGTTTAGCTTTGGCATATGTTAAAGCTGTTTTTTCAGTAACTATATCGCCCCAGTAAGAAAAACAGGGATTGAGATGAAAGAAGTGCACTTCAACATGTTCACTTAACGCATTAATAAAATCTAACCACATCGGCGCCATGGTATTAAGACCGAAGAAACTTATGCGCGGTGGGATGAGATCTTTTTTCTCTACAATATTAGCAATGGCATCATGCATTAATTCAACCGGGTTATAGGCTAATTGTTCAATTAACAAACACCATAATTTACCTTGCCACTTATACTCATGGGTTGAAATATTTTCCAAGCCCTTCAGCTCAAATTTACCCTGTTGCCAATTGTCTAACCATTGTGGTCTAAAGATTAAATATTGCTCATATAAATCGGCTAATTGTGTCGCTAATTGATAGCGTTTTAGCTGTGCATGTTTGCCTTCATTTTGCGTGTTGCCATCAAAGTCTGTAACGGCTTCTTCACCACGCCAATACTGGGTAGCTTGACTGAAATCAGCATCCTTGATAACTGAATCACGTGCTAATATTTCATGAATACGCCAACAAAGCACTTCTCGGGAGTAAGGTGACTGATCTGGTACTTTATCGTCGCTAGCCAGTGACCTGATTAACTTCCACAAAAACTGCGCGGGTAACGCGTAACGCATATTCATGCTAATACCACGTTCTTTGGCAATAGCTAAGTTAAGCCAATGTTGCATGCCCGCATTTTGCACGACAATGACTTCTTGATTAAAAACACCTAGGGGGGAAAGTTGGGAAATTTTGTTGAGCAAGAGCAACAAATTTTCCATTTTGTTGGCTGGATAAAGGTGGATCAAGATAACGCCTTAGTGAGCTAAAATTCAGCTTAATTTTGATTGCAAAAATAAAGACAAATTTAACCACAAGGCGTAAAGGAAGACTAGTAAAATCAGTTAGCTATTTGTTAACTAATTAGCGTTTTATACCAAGTTGATTGAGTTCTTTCCCACTCAGCGAGAAATAAAAGGCTTAAAGGCAAGGCATTGATTGCAGAGAATGGTTATTCAGGAAAATATGCTCCTGCATTTTCTAATAAGCTGCATCCATGCAGCGTCCTTGTCAAAATCAATAACGCAGCATGTAAGCCTTTTAAACTCGCCCTTTGGGAGCTTATTAGCAAACTGATAACTGCACAAAACTTATAAAATATAGAATGACTATGTTTAATCAATTTTACTTGTTATAAGCTAGCTAATACAGCTCTGAGTTGGGAAGAAATTTAATCAAATTGGTATTAGTTTATTGAATAAAGTCTAGGTGCTTCTGATAAAAATCACCTAACAAGGGTACTTTGTATTCTTGTCCCTGAATCGCAGAATAAACACCTACGGCCCAAGCTAATATAACACCAATATTTAACACCCAGCCGACTAAAGGAATCAACGAAAGGATCGCTCCCGTTATAATTAAACCTAAAGATTGTCGTAAATGAAAGCTTGCCAATGATGATTGATGTTTATCATAAATAATCAGCGCAACTATCCAGCCGATGAGCGTGAAGTAACTGATAACAGCCACTAATGTTGCCATTTTATAGCGCTCAGCGAGACTCAACTTCTTTTCATAAACATTCTCATAATCACTTGGAATATGTGGCATAAACGACACTCCGTATCTAAAAATCACAAATAACTTAACTACAAATTACCTAAATACAAACGTTTAATTTATCATCTAAAACTTAACGTTGTATTAAGTTAAACTTAGGAAAGATTCGAGCATTCAACAAGGAACAATTTTTTGTTATTCCTACAATAACGTCTAATTGTTTCAATTTTATGAATTAAATTTGTAAAATATTTTTAGTGCTTATTCTTCATTGTTTGAAGGAAGTGTTTGTACTGTTGTTGCATTGTTATTGTTAATTTATCTTGTTCAATTGCCGTTAAGCTTTTATAACATAAGCAATTATAACTAATGCTTAAGCGAGTAAATACAATCGCTAATTCGGGACACTGCTCTCTTACCTCTTTTGAAAAATCATTAACAGTCATTGCAACAGGTTTATTTAAGCCTTGTTTCGCTAATTTCCCCAACGCTTTGTGATAAATAACCTGCCACTGCGCTAAAGTTGGCTGAATACGCTTTGAGCGATTCAAAAGGTGCAAAAACAACATCAGCGTTACCATGCTGACAACTAAAGAAATTGCTATAATCAATGCTAACTTCCAAGAGACCATTTTGCCAAACCAGTTGTTGAATAAATTAAGTTGCTGTTTTGTACTAAAGCCAATAACCCATCGAGTCCATTGATAATCAAGGGCATCAAATTGTAAACGTATCGCACTTAACCAGGCGTTATTCTTCATTTGATATAAACTCAATAACTCATTATTTAATGCTGACTGCTCTTGCAACAGATCAGAAGACCATCCCGTATTAACGCGTTGTGGATCAACAGCGCTAGTTGGGTCAATACGAATCCAACCTTTCCCCGCCACCCATATTTCAGCCCAAGCATGCGCGTCATATTGATAAATACTTAAGTGTCCGGTTGTTATCGATTTTTGTTCATCAACAACGCCATTAAATTCACCGCCCAAATAACCGGTAACCATTCTTGCCGGCACCCCTGAAGCACGCATCAAGAAGGTAAAAGCACTGGCATAATGAACACAAAACCCTGCTTGGGTATCAAAGAAAAATTGATCTAAGCTGTTATTTACAAGTAGCGGTGGCTGTAGCGTGTAAGCATACTGGCCTTTGTTGATAAGGCTTAATATTGCTTGTGCCCTTTCCTTCACATCAACATAGTTGTGTTGTAACTGTAGTGCTAATTGCTCAAGTCTTGGATTGCTCCCTACTGGGTAGCTCAAGTTAATCTGCTTACTTTTAAGCGGTAATTCTACAGCTAACGGCGCGGTTAAATAACTGGTTAATTGATAGGATTTAGCTTGGTTGATAATTTTTGCGTTGGTAAAAGTGTAATCAGCTTGTGCGATGATGCCATTTTTATCACCCACAGCAACCGCAGGGGCTAAAGAAAATAAGTATTTTTGAAAGCTTGGTTTGACTGTCACTTGATAGTTTAATGGTAAAACCCCCATGTTACTCGCGTCAGTGAGTATAGATCTTTCGACTGACTTTACCTTCGAACGGAGGGTTTTATATTGTCTATTCCCCGCTGTTTTTTTCCTACTCCACTGTCTGCCATCGTAATCTTCTAACACCATGGCACGCCAATATAATTGCGAATAGTCAGGTATTTTCTGTTGTCCAAAATCAGCGCGAAATGCCAATTTAGTTGAGCGAGTTAAATTTGCTATATCGCCGGGTTTAACGGTATCTGATAATCCTATTTCAGCAGACTTAGCTTGTGGAACTTGCCAAAAAGGTGACAGTCGAGGAAAGAACAAAAAAAGTACAACAGCCAAAATAGTACTCTGCGCCAATAAGATAACAATCACTTTAATATTGGTTGTAAAAGTATTATGAGATGAGAAAAACTGCAATAACACCGCTAAATTGATGACTAATAATGCGACAGTTATCATTGAAAAAGAGAGATCTTGCCTAAAAATCAGTGAAGAAGCTAAAATAAACAAGCCTAAAAGAAGTAGCTGATAAAAATCACTACGGGCTTTTAATTCAAAAGCTTTAAGTGCATAAGAAAAACATAATAAATGCACCATACTTAACAGTAGGCCAACCTGCTTAGCCGTAATAGCAATAACAACACAACCCATTAAAGCAAAAATAGCCAATATAATGGGAGATATTATCCTTGGTTTTTTGTTAGCTCCAACCTTGTTAGACGACTTATTTGATATTGTTTCAATATTATCTCGACTATTGTGTAACAACAGTGCTTGCCATGCTAATGACAATGAAATAATGGCTAACATCCATGGACTGAGCTCTAGCGCAATTATCGCAATGTTTAAACATTGGCATAACCATAGAAACCAAGCATTTTTTGTTGTCAAAATATAAGGGCTTTTCATGCGGTTATTTTTGTCGAGTTTAGTTGTTTTATTTTTGAAAAAAATCATGAATACAAAGCTAATGCCGTTAAACAATCTTGTTGATGAGTAGCGCCCGAATTTGGCGCTATATTCGCTGAGCTATGGGCTAAATCTTTATAAATTTCTAGACCAAAAGTTTCATTTGATGCTGATAACTCAATAACTAAAAAACTTAGATAAGCTAATTTCTCTTCTATATCATTACTTGGCATTTCACTTAACTTTAGCCATTGTAATTGTCCTTGAGCTTCTTGGTAGTGTTTAGAGAAATGCCCTTGCCCTTTGGCAAGTTGTTTCCATGCTGTTCTTGCTCTTGATTCACCTCGAACAAAGCTTTTAAGCTCAGAAAAGTCATCTGTCCCCACAAGGTTAACTGTTTGTCTGGTGTCCGTATTAGGCTCTTCACTTTGTGACGATAATTGATACTGCCCAGCAACAAGTCTTTTCGGTTTTGGATAAACTAACGCCGTGTGACCAAAATCGAGAACGGATTTACTTTTAAACATGCCTAAGGAATATTCACTAAAAACCGTGACTCTGCCTAACTGATGTTTACCTCGACTTAAGGCTTGATACGGTAATTTAATTTCATAGCTTCCTTCATGACATTGAGCCATTTTTTGATTTTTATTTCCCGATAACACGTTAGTAAAATAAAAATTCAAATCATAATGCGTTTTTTTAGCCATGACTTGGATAGGAAAATTTATAGTATCTTTCGAAAAACCTTGTTGTTGTGCGACACTGTAAAATCGCAATTGTGAAAAGTTATAAAAGCTATGTAACATCACGCTAATAAACAAACTGGCCAATAAATAACTAAACAATAAAATAATATTATTTTGGTAGTTAGTCCCTAATAAAAACACCAGTGCCACAAAGCCAAGGTAGGACAAACCGAAACGCGTTGGATATATCATAATATTACGACTATTTAACTGGTGTTCTTGTCTTGCTGGGATCCTGCGAGCCAGCCAACGCTCAAAGTTTTTATTAAAAAATCCCCTGACCGATTTAGGTAATGTTATAGCCATAATACTGTCCGTTACGAATAACCAAGGGGGTTTAGTACATCAACACAATTGAGTACTTGATTAGCCACACTATTGGCATCCGCTTGACTTGAACCTATTTGTTGATTTGGTTGCATTTCTAGTCGGTGCTGACAAACGACATAAAATACGGCTTGAACATCATCAGGTAAGACATAATCACGATTATTGATAAACGCCATCGCTTTTGCCGCCTGTAACAGTGCTTTTGATGCTCTTGGTGATAAAGGCTTACAATTAATCTTGGTCTCATTCACTTGTGGGTTTACTTGTGAATTAACTTGTGAAGAACTTTGCTGACTATAAGCACGTCTACTGACGTGACTTAAGGCTATAACATATTCAAGTATATCATTAGATACATTAACCTGAGTAACCGCGTCTTGGATAGCAATCAGCTCCTCCTGTGTTATTACCGACTCATTATCTGCATTGACCTGTTTTGATGTTTGATTAGTACGCTGACTAGCACTTAATAAAATTTTCTTTTCCGCTTTTAAATCGGGGAAGCCCAAGGATAAACGCATCATAAAGCGATCAAGTTGTGATTCAGGTAAAGGATAAGTCCCCGCATGAAATAGTGGGTTTTGCGTGGCGATCACAAAAAATGGCGTCGGTAAGTCATGGGTAATGCCATCGATACTGACTTGTTGCTCAGCCATAGCTTCAAGCAATGCACTTTGCGTTTTTGGACTCGCCCGGTTAATTTCATCAGCTAAGACAACTTGGTTAAAAATGGGCCCTTTGTGAAGTTCGAAATGATTAGTTTCATTATTGAAAATCGAAAAGCCAACCACGTCCGCAGGCAGTAAGTCGTTGGTAAATTGAGTACGCTGATAACTTAAGCCTAGTGTGGTAGCCAATACATGAGCAAGTGTTGTTTTACCCATGCCAGGTAAATCTTCTATTAATAAATGCCCTTGAGCAAGTAAACAGGCAAGCGCTAACCGACACTCTTGGGGTTTACCTAAAACCACACTCTCAATTTTAGTTAAAATGGCAGAAATGATCTGTTGATTGGCTTGTACTTGATCGACAACGGGCGGCGTTTGCGGCATAAAAAAACGTCTAATTATAAGGAGTTAATTAGACGTTTTATCATGATTTGGAAATAATACCAAACGGATTTATTTATTGATTAACTTAGTCGTTAATATTTCGGCGATCAATAACCGCTTCATTTAACTGGCTCAATAACGTTTCAGTATCATCCCAGCCAATACACGCATCAGTAATGCTTTGTCCGTAAACTTCAGCTTTACCATCGATTAGACTTTGGTTGCCTTCCACCAAGTGACTTTCGACCATAACACCAAAGATATTGTCATTACCTTGGCTTATCTGACCACTTACATCCGTAGAGACGATCATTTGATTTTCAAATTTCTTGCTTGAGTTAGCATGGCTAAAATCAATCATCACTTTAGTATTCAAATCAGAGCTAGTTAATTGCTCAGTGACCGCTTTAACACTATCAGCGTCAAAGTTAGTCGTTCGACCACCACGTAAAATTATATGACAATCACCGTTACCTGTGGTTTCGACAATCGCTGCATGACCAAATTTTGTTACTGACAGAAAATGATGTGATGCCGCTGCTGAGCCAATAGCATCAATCGCTATTTTAATTGTGCCATCAGTACCATTTTTAAATCCTACCGGACAAGAAAGACCTGAAGCTAATTCTCGATGAACTTGTGATTCAGTTGTACGAGCGCCAATAGCTCCCCAACACATAAGATCAGCCATATATTGCGGAGTGATCATATCTAAAAACTCGCCCGCAGTTGGTAAACCAAGATCATTGAGCTCTACTAATAACTTACGACCTAAGCGTAAACCATCATTGAGTTTAAAGCTGTTATCCATATAAGGGTCATTGATTAACCCTTTCCAACCAACTGTTGTACGTGGCTTTTCAAAATATACACGCATAACAATTTCTAAACTATCTTTGTACTTTTCACGTAGTTGAACCAAACGTTGCCCGTACTCAAGAGCGGCTTTTGGATCGTGAATAGAGCAAGGACCAATAACCACTAATAAGCGATCGTCCCTACCATTAAGAATATTGTGAATAGCAGTTCTACCTGCAACGACTGATTTAGTTGCTTGCTCTGACGCAGGAAATCGTTCCAATAAGGCAATTGGAGGTAATAGATCTTTAATTTTATTGATGCGTACATCGTCAGTTTGGTACATAGTTTGCTCTCTGCTTATTCAGTACTACTTTAGTACAAATGTTAACGATACTCGCTGGATTAGTTTTACTTTGGCTTTACGTTCAGACCAAGTGAATTTACTTACCTTGAGTACCTTATTATTAATTCCTAATTAGAATCCCATCAACAATCTAGCAGTGTTAAAGGGTGAATGCCACGAAAAGATGACGATTAGAGTAAGTTTTTAGAATATTTATTCTAACACTTTAAAAAACAGTGCTAACTGAACGTTTACTTAAGTAAAGCATGACCCTCTGGCAACTTTTTTGCTATCCAAAGTGCTAGTTTGTGCTTCATATTAGGTTGGTCTTCATTTTCAACCGCTAACGGCTGAATAAGCTTATCATTGACCAGTAAACGGTAAAGGCTTTCTATTTTATCTTTAGCTGAATTTGTTGCAGCAAAACTCTTATAACCTCGGTTAACTGCATAATTTTCACCTATTGTTAATGCTTTTTTTAGTAATTCAGCTTCATTTTTTAATTTTTTCATAGCAGTTCGACCTTGTCGCAAAATTGATTGTTAATACCATGCTTTAAAAAACGCTTAAATACAAGTATAAACCCTGCCATATCACTTTGAACAGTGCCAATAAGTGACTAATAAACAGACGATTACAAATTTTAACCATTTGCTGACCTATCTATTGATTTACATCATATATCATCAAAAATAGCCTCGTATAATTACTCCATAAATTAATAATTCATTCAACATTACAGGTGTCGCTATGCCTATTTCACGTACAAAAAACTTACAACACAAAGCTTATATCCCTTCCTCTGCTCGCGAAAATCAGTACTTAATGGCAAAAGTTGCCTTAACCGATGAATTAATAGCACAATATCAACCTTTCATTGACCAAAACAGTGAAACGCCTTATGAAGCGCTATATCAGCACCTTGCAGATAAGTTTTTTGCTATTAATGATTCTTTCGGTCTTGAAAGTGGTCAATTTATAGCAAATGATAAGTTTGCTCGAGTACGTTTCAGTCCTGAGAAATTAACAGCTCAGACAAAACAACAAGTGCTGTTTCTATACAATCCGAAATACCACACAAGCCGAAATTCTTTTTTTAATGGCGCGAACAAAGCTAAAAAAATCACCTTAATTTTCTTAGCTAACGGTGAAGATATCCGTGGTCAGTCGGCTAATTTTCATCAGTTAGTCACTAAAGCTTTAGCGGCCTTTGCTAGTGAAGTAGATATTTTACCAGAGAAAATTCGAGTCAGTGACCATCAGCATTTAACCTATGATTTATTTGCTAAGAGTAAGGGGATAGATGGCAGTCAGGCTCATAAGTTTAGACCTATCGCTGACAGATACATGGCAGATCAACAAGCCATATCTTCACAAGCCAGAGCATTAACTTATGCCGTGGTCGAATTTCCCATTAACAGACGAATTCGCGCCTTGGTTAGCCAGGATGAAAATCCACAAGAGCGTTATAACCCGCTTTACAACCTCATCGCTGATGCTTTCATCGGTGCAGCTAAAAACCAAAACTTAAATAATGGCGCGGTTATCGCTAACGGTTTAGTACCTATTATCCGCTCTGGCGAAGATGAGAACGTAGTGACATCAGGTGAGCTATTAATGCTAAGTTATAATCCGCAGCATACCAGTGGTGGTTATACCTGTAAGTGGAATTCAGCTAAGTTAGTTGACAGTGTGCAACTTATCTTTGTTGCCAGTGAGCAAGATAAAACCAGTCATGGTTATGGAAAATTTGTTAATGAAATTGAACAAGCGTTACGCACTTTTGCCGAAAAACTAGATGTTGTTGTTGAACAAGAAGAAATGATGGTTAGATTGCATCAACATGTTGGTTTTCAACTTGGTTAGGCTTAGTTTGATCTAGTTTAGTAACGTATAGAACCATGCAAACCTAGCGAATCGTGCCCTGTATAGACATTAACAGTTAACATTTAACCTTCTTTAAATGTTAACTGTTTTTTTGTAACAATCTATCCGGTAATATCTGTTATTTCCCAGCCTTTCTCACCGCCATCGGCCGTATTAACGGTTATACTAATAATCACAGGGCTTAAGATTTCTGGAGTTTAGTATGTTTTTAAAAAATCGAAAAAATGGTGATATGGTGGATATTGACAAAATCCAAGATTTAACTAATTTGTATCATGACAAAGTGCTAGGTTGCTATCAAGTTGGCGAAGAGGTGCAAGACCCACAAGAGTTTGCAAAAGCAGAGCTAACTTTTCTATCCGGCGAAGACTTACCTCGTTGTTGGACTGATCCAAATTACCGCGTACGAAAATAAGTTAATGATATTATACCAAGTTGATTAAATTTCTTCCCAACTCAGAGCTGTATTAGCGAGCTTATAACAAGTAAAATTGATTAAACATAGTCATTCTATATTTCATAAGTTTTGTGCAGTTATCAGTTTGCTAATAAGCTCCCAAAGGGCGAGTTTAAAAGGCTTACATGCTGCGTTATTGATTTTGACAAGGACGCTGCATGGATGCAGCTTATTAGAAAATGCAGGAGCATATTTTCCTGAATAACCATTCTCTGCAATCAATGCCTTGCCTGTAAGCCTTTTAATTCTCGCTGAGTGGGAAAGAACTTAATCAACTTGGTATTAATTGATACTGTCCCGATTCATTTTCCCCTAGGAGAAGGCCGTAATGCCTTTTCCTATTCTTTTTAATCGCTTTGCTTGGCATAGAGCTAATTAAAACATCACCTTCTTGCCCAAAAAGTAATCTCTTGCTCTGTTAAAAATTGTTCTGCCTGCTTGCCTTGTAACAGTGCTAAGGTAGCTAAAATTCCTGCTTGAATACATTGAGGCGCTACGGTAGTAATTGAGCGTGGGGCATGGATTATCGGCCAACCAGTTTTTGCATTTAATACATGCCCATAGCGGATCCCTTCCTTTATCAAGAATCGCCTAGCATCACCGCTAGTGGCTAATGCACCATGTTTAAGGGCTACAATCATATCTTGCCTCTGACCAAATGCATCACAATCGGGATGTTCGATAGCGACGTGCCATGAATGATTATTATCTCTAGGAGCGGTTACCGCTAAATCGCCCCCTAAGTTTACCAAAGTCGGTTTATCAGTTAATTCTTTCACTAACAATATGCAGCGGTCTACTGCATATTCCTTACCTATGCCGCCAAAATCTAACTCCATATTTTTTGGCAAGGTAATGCTATGTAGATCATAAAGCACTCTATTCCAATCAACTAAACACAAGCGTTTATTAACCTCACTTACCTGAGGGAAATGTTGACATTCACCACTGACGCTATCAAAAGACCAAACTTGTCTCAGCACGCCTGAAGTAATATCAAAAAGGCCATCACTTAATTGGTAGCATTGCTCAGCAAAATTGAGTAACAGGTAAGTTTCTTCATCAATGTCGACCTTTTTACCATCACTGTTATTTATTTCACTACATAGGCTAAGGCTATCATAACGGCTGTACTTGTCTTCAATACGCCAAACCTCAGCACTAACACAGTGAGCAACTCGCTCAGCTACGCGCTTATCTTGCGTTTGTATTAGTACTTCGCACGGACTGGCCATCGCATTAAAGTTAACGCTGTAGCCGTCTTTTATTTTACTTACTTTAACTGTCCGCTTATTTTTCATATTGTCTTATATACCCGTTTAAAATGAATAACTTACTTGCGCAATAACGGCTTCAACCACAGGATATATATCTAATCCATTTAGCCCATTAGGATCAACAAACCCAGCATCAGTTGGCATTTGACGATAATATTCAATCCTAAAGGAAAGTTCATTACCACCATTAAGCACCACACCATATTTTGCGCCAACAGTTACCGCTGTCATTTCACCAATACGATAATCTGCACTGACAAAAGCTGTTTTTGCTTGCTCGCCGATAACATAAGGTTGAAAAAAATCAGCAGCGCTTTGCTGGTAATAGCGAATATGCGGTTCAATATAACTGGCTGCACCAACAGGAAGAGTAAAACGCGTATCAATAGTATGCGAAGTGATGCCCCAATCATCCCACATATAGCGATAAGAGACATCCGCCACGGAATTCAACAAACTCTCATCAAAGTGATATTTTGTTTGCATAAACGTGCTCTGCTTAACCCGCGAGTCTGGGCGGTTTTCATAAATATGATCTTGTGCTATGCCATCAAAATTTAGCACACTGATCACTTTAAATGGGTCAGTTAAATAACCATCAACCATAGAGTATGAATAATTAAAAGCGGTGATCATGCGACGGTTTATCACTTGGGTAAAACCAACAAGTATATCGGCTGTACTTTTATCATCGCTATCCCCTATCCTTGTTTTAGCAAATTCAGTGTCCCAGTCAGGTGAACTAGAGTCGCCAATTAACATAGATGATAGTGGTTTGGGTATGCCCCCTTCTGGGGTGAAAGTATCTTGAAAATAGCTTAAACCCATTGAGATAGTTGAATTATTACGATTAAAATCATAGGCTAAATTACCATTAGCGCCTAAAGACAAATAATCATACTCTTTGGAAAGGTGGCCGCCAACACTGCCGGTAAGGTTATCCGATAACGGCTGTGCCCATTGACCATTAACCTGCACGCGGGTGTCTTTAAAGGTATCGTCAAGGGGTGTTTCACCTGCTGGAGTAACATATTGACCATTACCTGAAGGACGAGTAAATGTTTGTGCCATCGGTTGAGCAATAGCACCGTTCGCTGATGCTCCCGTTAAGACATCAACTGTTAATTTTAAATTGAGCACTTCATCGTTAGCAAACGTTTTGGTGCCCGCAATGATCGCTTCAGTGGCACTGACTCGGTCTACTTCTGAATAAACTAAAAATGCACTATCAAACTGCCACTCATCAGCTGGTTTTGCATGGCTCACAGGGGCAGTTACAGCACTAGTACCGAGTAAAGCACTGGCGGCTAAAGACAACGAGGCTTTTAAGCTAATCTTTTTATGTGGTTTGGTAATGGTGTCTTTAACTTTTTTATTAAGATTATTCATTAGTTACATCCACAGCCACCGCCACCAAAGCTCTTTCCGCCACTGGATGCTTCCTTAGAGAAATAGATATGATCATCTAAAGCCGCATCAATAGGGCTGGATGTAAGTGCCATTTCTTTTTTCGCCAATAAATCTCGCTCCCATGGCTCTACGCCCAAATTACTACAGGCACTAAGATTAGCTATAACCACTGCTAACAAGGTCAGTTTAAATTTTGGTCGGTGTAATTGAAGTGACTTGGTAAAGGATAATTTATTTAATAGAACGTTAAGCGGTTTCATACTTACCTCTGCTTTTCTTGTTAGCAATAGTTTTCGAAAGAGTCATATTAAGTAACCGTTTAATTTCATCTTGATATTTATTTTACCTGTAAAGAAACCACTTTGGCGATATTTAATACCACGATCTATCTACTTTTCAACATAAATTAACGTTTCCTTAAGGGCAGAGTTATCTATATACTTCGCCGCCATAGCGTTAAGTAATAATTTTGAAAGTGATGATTTAAAACAGGTGATTTCCAATAAGTCGACAGGCCTCTTGTTTTTTTTATTATGCTTTTGCTTTGTAAGCACAAGTAATGCTAATACCTGCTTAATAGAAACAGAAATATTCGCTGAAACTTATTACCAATTTGAACTAGAAGATAATCATGAGCCAGAAGTATCTTTAAGTCGCTTCATTCATTTTACTGCGCTTAAAAAAACTAGCGTTGTCATTGCACACTCTCCTACAAAACATCTAAAACTTAACCGTTTACCCTACTGTAATCGTGACCCTCCATTGAGTCTACTTTCTCCTAAGCAGCACTCAATACTATAACCACCCGTGGCATTAATGCGTCACGAGTAAAGCATAGTATTTTCTTTTTATTAAGAGACTTATTATGACTATTCCTTTCATTGTTATAGGGTCTTTATTCTCGATAGTAGCCATTTTTTATGATTAATTCTGTAATTCTGGTCTTAGTGATTATTAGCTTTTTGATGATTATCACTGAAGACTTAATTCATGTAAACAAAGCCAAAACCACCCTATTCTTTGGTACCCTTTGTTGGATCCTTGCATTCATTTTTCCAATAAATCAAATCACTGCCAGTGAAACCACTAAGCAACTAAACGAAAACTTACTTGAAATAGCCACCTTATGGCTCTTTTTAATGTCAGCAATGACCTTTGTTGCTTATTTAAATAGCAAAGGCTTTATTTCTGCTTTAGTACAACGAATCTTACCCAAAAGCATATCTGAACGCGGCTTAATGTTTGTTATTGCCATCTTTGCTTTTGTCTTTTCCTCTTTTGCCGATAATGTCACTGCTACCCTGGTCTCTATCGCTGTAGTGATGAATTTGCAGTTAGAGGTAAAAAAACGTTTAAAATATGCCACGTTAATTATATTTTCCGTTAACAGTGGTGGTGTTTCACTGATTACTGGTGATGTAACCACCTTAATGATATTCCTAGAAAACAAGGTCACTATTTCAAACTTACTTATTTTAGTTGTACCTTCTTTTTTGGGGGTATTAACGTTAGCGAGTCTATTATCATTAAAACTTACTGGAGACGTTAAATTAGCGCAAACACGTATTAAAATTGAAAAGTACGATATCGTTATTGCCTTAATTTTTGTCTTAACAATTTCAGGTACCTTACTCGCTAATGTATTGTTTAGTATTCCGCCAGTATTGAGTTTTTTATTTGGTTTATCTGCCATGTTTTTAATCGCAAGTTTTCTACCCAATAAGAACAACCAAGATGTTCTAAACTATGTCAGAGAAATTGAATATGACGCGCTATTTTTCTTTTTAGGTGTGTTGTTACTGGTCGGTATTTTAAAAGAAATTGGTGTTTTAGATGGTTTCACTGACCTGTATCAATACTTCCCAGCGATTACCGTTAACTATTTTGTTGGTTTTATGTCATCTGTAATCGACAATGTGCCATTAACCGCCGCGTTATTAAAGTCAGGTGTTGATATGAAGGTTACAGAGTGGTTAACGCTAACCTATGCCACTGGTGTTGGCGGCTCCATCTTAGTAATAGGCTCAGCTGCTGGTATTATCGCCATGAGCAAAATTAAAGAACTAAACTTCATCAGCTACTTGCAAAACATTATCTATTTGATACTTGCTTATTCTGTAGGTTATATCGGGGTCTATTTTGCTGCAAATTGGCTACTTACTTAGAATACTCTAATAAACAACTGTAGCCGTTACCATTCAAAGTGCTTGAGTTCTGAAACATGCATCTTGAATGGCAACGGGTATTAGTCGTGATTCTTAACAGCTGGTATTTTAAAATATTTAATGGTTTAGGAAACTAGCGAATTACACGTATATTGCTATTGTGGGCTAACATTTATGACCGCAGCTATTGAGGCAGTGGTCTATATTGCCTACAATAGCGCACTTTTTATTTATTACAGATAACAAACATGACCGATACTCAATCAAAACCAACTTTACCAGACCGCCTTTCAGGTAATCCTCGCAGCCCACATCACGATGAAGCAATTTTCGAGCATGAAATTGGTATTTTACTGAATGGCAAAGAGCGTTTCGATGTTGAAGAATATTGTATCAGTGAAGGTTGGGTAAAAATTCCTTCGCCTAAAGCGTTAGATCGCCGTGGCCAACCGCTTATGATGACAGTAAAAGGCACTGTGGAATCATTTTATCGTTAAGATATTAATGAAAATCCATTAAGCTATCCTGTTTACTCAAGACAGAATAGCCGTGGGTCAGCGCTTTATTTCTATTTGCTCTTGGCCCTATTAATACAATATGAATTACTTTTTATCTTGAAGTTTACTCAACGAGATCCCCAACAGAAACAAAGTGCAATAAATCCCCTCTTTTCGCTAAAACATTTTTATGACATAGTTTAAAATCTTCTGAGAAACAACAATAGAGGCATCTATAACAATGGCATTACCTAAACGCATTATGATTATCGCCTGGGGCAGTAGAGGAGATATGCAACCAGTTACCGCCCTTGCCTTATCGCTGAAAAAATTAGGACGAGAAGTACTCGTTTTTGGTACGCCGCCGGCAACGGATCTAATTATAGAAAATGGTATTGATTGTGTTACTGCCCAAGAAAACATAACAGAGTTTGTTGAAAGTTTATTTGGGCAAGTCGATCTTTCTGATCGTTCGATCAAAGGGTTATTTAAGCTGGCTAAATTTGGCAAAGAGTACTTAAGCAGCCCTGAATACATTACCACCCAAAAAGCTGACATGAACAGCGCTTTTAATGCTGCTCAACACTTCAAGCCAGATTTGCTAATTACTCCTAACATAATCTACGGCTCTTATATGTCTATGGCTGAAGCATTAAAAATTCCTGTTATTACCTTTGATTTGCAGATCAACCATCCAACATCTCACTATCCCCTATTTACTATGGAGGTAGACAAATTCCCTAATTTTTTTAATCCGTTACTTTATAAAATCAAGTCATGGTTATACCCAAAAGTTATGAAGCCAAAATTCGATATGATGCGTGAAATTTTCGGACTGCCTTTAGACAGCTATGCTGATGGTTCACCACTTAAGGTCTGGCCACACGACTTACCACAAATTTGTGCGGTATCCCCCAGTTTGTGCCCACAGCCAGTGGATTGGCCAGCACAGAAACTCATGGGCGGTTGGTGGTTTTTATCAAAAGCTAGCAACTTCACGCCTTCACCAGACTTGGTTGACTTTCTACAATATAAACCCGTCTATATAGGCTTTGGCAGCATGAAGGGAAATCCAGAATTTTGTCGAGTGTTATCAACGTTAGCGATTAAAAGCTTACAGCTTTGTGGTCATAAAGGAATACTTTTAGGTGGCTGGGCTGGTTTAACTCGCGAGACACTTGATACCTCAACAGAGGAAGGTAAGCGCTTGTACGCGTGGGCGGAAAGTAATATTTTAGAAATTGACTCCTGCCCTCATGACTGGCTGTTTCCACAATGTGCAGCGGTTGTTCATCATGGCGGAGCTGGCACACTTGCAGCAGGTATTCGTGCTGGTAGTCCAACAATTGTTTGTGCGATGCAAGGTGATCAGCCCTTTCATGGCTCACTCGTACAAACTCAGGGAATTGGCAAGTACATGGGTATGATTGGCTCCCCGAAGCTAACAGCTGACAGCATAGCTACTGCTATTAAAAGCGTAACCACAGATAAAGACATCATTACAGCAGCAAAAGCTATGTCTTTTCAGGTTCAGTCTGAAGATGGATTAGAAAATGCCATCAGTTTCATCGATCACATGGTAACTACGTTTTCATACCCATGGGCGATTAAAAGTGAATCTGGTGTGTAATTAGTTAGAAAACATTTAAAAGATATTACAAACAAAATAACTGACAAATGACTCATGTATTTGTCAGTCAGCAATCAAACTATTTTTTTACTGAGATTTGAGTGATCCGACTCGTTCTTAAAGCATCATTACTTCTACTGCGCAACTCCACAGTTGTTTTTACCGCTACTGGCTGTTGATAGGTATGCCATTGCCCCTTGCTAGCTCGGTATTCAATAGCTAAGCCGGGAAAAGCAGTATTTGCATAGAGCTCACCCTCATTAACAATATACTTAAGCTGCTGTTATAAATGAATATTCTCTTCGTATGAATATTCATTTATCAAAATATTATAGGCCATATCACGCACCATTTGCGACTTGTCATTTTGAAATAACGCCTCAAAAACGTGTTTGTTTTGACGATATGGATCTGCATTGGCAATAGCAAAAATACTGGCCATTCGAATATCAACATCTTCAGTCTGATTTAGCTCTAAGAGCTGAGAAAACTGATATTCTTGCACATCATCTTCTATTAGTATTAACGCTTCTACTGCACTCGGTGAATCATTTTCAGCAATAAATCTTGGTAAATCTGAAATGACTAAGTCAACCAACTCTACGGGTAAAGGGCTCTCGTCTAATAACTTTAATGCAGCTAATGATTCAATCCTTTGCGTGTTATTTTTTGAAGTATCCATTGCAGCAGTGACTAAAACTTCTTTCAGTTTATGTCTTGGTATTGATGATAAATCTTGATTTGGGAAATGCATTTGAAGTTTGTCTATTTGAAATGTAAACCTTACCTTTGGCTCCTCAACATCGGTATTTACAAGAGCTTCACAAACTTGAATAGCAGGTTTTGTATTCTTAATTTTTGACTGTGATGGTTCAACTAAGTTTGTTTGTTTAATATTTTCCTCTATCAAAAATTTAGAATTCTCGTTAGATCCTACCTTTGCATAACTAGAGTCGCTTTTTATTGGGATCTTAGGTGTGACAACAAGATTAATGATATGTAAACCTAATACAGCCGAAAATATACCCGCTAAAAAATACGTTAAAGACGCCAAATTAATATTTCCCTTAACTATAAGAACCACACCTAATATCAAGTGTTAAGAATAACTTCATTCCTTCAGATTGATATAGAGACATTCCTCTATATGCTAAAAATCAAACCTAAGTATCATATGTCATGCTGTAAAGAGTATCTGTTTACTCAGTTTTTATAACAGCACATTTCTTAATTTAGTCAGTAAAAAGGAATCATAATGAAAAGTTTAACTAAATTTGTAGTCGCTTTTGGTGTTACAAGTATGTTGGCCGCAACATCTGCAGATGCAGGCAGAAACACTTGGATAAAAATTAAAAACTGTAGTAATAAATCTCAGGTTTTTAAAATTAAAAATGGTAAAGCCAGTAACTTAGGTTATACACAGCGTATCGAGAGTGGCGAGCAAATGGATGTCAGCTGTGCAGGCAAGGGTAAAGGCCGTTGTAAGTTAGAAGTCAAAGAAAGGCATATGGCGCATTACAATAGCGGTCCTAAAGTAAAAAGAGGAAAAACCGCTTACTTCCTTAAAAATGATGGTTCATGGAGCTGGGATGGTTGTTCTTAATAGCTAGTTAATGACTTTTAATGCCCTTACAACTTATACAAACTATTTAAATCTAAGTAGCCTTCGCTCAAATGGCATAGTGATTTATAGAAGTGTCTACAAAGTAGGAAAACACTTCTATTTACCAAGATGGTGTAATTAGTGACAAGGCTATCAAAATTAGTTTATTCCAATATACAATCACTAGTAGATAAGCGATTTGTATTATATTCCTCTGTTAAATCGGCGGCCCCCAATAGCAATTAGACCTAATGAGAAAATAATAAATGTTGATGGTTCAGTTACTTGGAGCACTTTAACTAACATAGTACTGTACTGAACATCACCAATTTCCCTAAACATTTCGTTATTATTGTTTTCGATGATTTGGCTAATATCATCATCTAGCCAATTATTGTACATACCAACTCTTTCTTTAGCTTCTACATAACTTAAGCCATTTTGACCTTCGAATAGGCCTTTGCTTATTTTGGTGTCCGCTAAAAATGGATCTATAATGGTATTAAAGCCGATGGCAGAAAATATTGGTGAAAATATGCTTCCGTCCGCCTTTTTACCATCTACTACCTTCAGTTGACCGACACCATAAAAGTCTGGGTTTTCATAGCTGCTATCCAATCCAAGAAAGGCATTAGCCCACATTTCATAAACCTGATTTTCTGTCGCTAGTTGCCAACCTTTGTAGATACCACCAGCGACTAATTGAGAAGAAACATAGTCAAATGACTGACCATTATTAATGCCAAAATCCATCCACTCTAAACCTGTAGCATTATCAATAAAACTATCATTATCTGTATTCTCAATAATCCCCGCAGTAGCTATGCTGAACACAGAGGTTACAACCCAAATAATAGTTGAAACATATAAACTTAATGCCTTTTTATCCATCTTTTACTCCATTTTATCTAGCGATTTAATGTACTGAAAAACTCAGTAAAAATAACCTAACAATTCAGAGCTGAATATTACAAAAAAATCATGCAGAGAATATGCACACTGTTAAGATAAAAGCACTAAGATTGTTTCTTAAATCGACTAAATACTAAAGCAAGCAAGCCTGATAAAAAAATAAAAAGTGTCGATGATTCAGGCACAGTTTTTATTGCTTGTAAGTTGTCAAAAATTAGAAATGAACTAGGGATTGACTGCGCCTTATGAGTGATAGAAATGCGGTTAAAACTGGTGTTTTCACTTACAGACCAACCTTGCCAATTGTATGTTCCAAAACCAACAGCCAAATTATCAATCTCAATAACAATATCGTCATTAAAAAAAGTAATGATGCTTTCTACAGTGATGTTGGACGAATTAAAATAACCACCGAATGCAGATAAGTGACTATTAAATGATATCTCCATTGATTGTCGCCCTGCTATCCATGAACCAAGTCCAACACCTTCATAAGGATTTACTTTTTCTTGTAAAGCCCCACCAGCCCAATGATCAACAAGCGCATAAATACCATCTTCACCGCTGAAATAAGCTTCGCCATTAAACCCGGAAAAGCTTGTTTCAAAACCAAGTTCTTCCTTACCTTCAAATCCTTCCGAAAGGTTGCCATTAAACTCATTGATCGCGATAATACCTGCTTGAGCAGCAAACGAAAAAACACTTGCCAATAATACACTTGTAAAATACCTATTAAAAAATTTAAAAATCACTATTACTTTCCCTAGCAGATTAATTTGAAATATTGTTAGGATTTTTCTTAAGTCGAGAGGAAACTAGTCCCATTAGACCTAATGAAAAAACAAAAAATGTTGATGGCTCAGGAATTTCTACATTATCATGACTAACATCACCATCTCGTACCGCCCATCCGGAAACTCCCCCCCTTTTACGTGCAATGGCTTGATAACCACTTGAGGTAGCAAAGTTCAATGCATAAGGGCCCAAAGGACTGCTCTCTGTACCTGACCAATACGCATAATCAGCAACATTTATAAACAGATCGAAATCTGCGTCTCCCGCAGCTTCTAAAATAGACTGTTCTTGAGTTAAACCGAATTCATTATAAAACAAGTGCCCTAACTCACTCTCAGTACAGTTAAAACCATATTTTGTAGTACCATGAAATGTGCTACTTTCCGAGCAGTTTATATCGTCAGGCGAAGCATTAAACAGGCGCCAATCGTCGTAACCTCCATAAACCAATTCATCAGCCCATGTTATTGCTTCGTTCCAATTCATGTTCCCTTCATAAGCATAACCGCTAGTTTTTGCATAATTGGCATCTTGTAACCAAGTGATATCTTGCACTTCGTCATAAATTAGCCCATTGCCACGATCGATTAAACCGGCATGTGCTACAGAACTAACAAAGCCGATGAGTAGCGCTATGCCCATGTTGAGTATTTTTAAAAAACTTACCTTCATTGCTAAATTCCATTTACCTTGATCAATTATTACTGAATAGTTATCGTTAAAATTGCTTGTATACTTATCTTTTCCTCACTTCAAAAATCATACTGAAAAGTGTAATTAGGAATGAGTAGCATACAAACAAACTATGCAGTGAATATGCAGTTTTACTTACCTTTCACCCTGAATTTCAAATGAATCACTTTGTAAACGCGCTTTACCATCATCTTCAACTTTCCAATGTTCACTATGTACAACACCAAAAGCTTTGTTCATTACCCAACTTGATGTCAGAATATAACCACCTTCATCGGATGGCTCCCAGTTAACATTAGAATACGCCACATCAGCAAAGCCTTGATCGATAATACTTTGCCAACAGCTTAAGATCTCTTGTCGACCTTTAAATATACCCAAAGGTTTTGCCTCCATAATACAATGCTCGGAATATTGAGCAGCACACCCTGCAGCATCCCGATTGTTAAAGGCTTTTTGCCAGTCATTAATACCTTGTTTACATAAATCTAAGCTTGTTTTATCTGTCATTGTTTTATCTCTTGGTTTGAATTAATTGGAATAAAGAATACCCCTTCTCATTAAAGCCAAAAACAGAGATAATAGAATTAATAGTTCTGTTTTACCGGACAATAAAATGAAGAAATCACGTCATATGCAAATTTTCGCTCAAATTGCGGAGTCTGGATCCATTACTGGTGCAGCGGAATACCTTAACTTGTCAAAATCGGTAGTAAGCCAACACCTTAAAAACTTAGAGTTAGACCTTGGTGTTTTATTAATTAAACGCAGCACCAGAAAGCATACCCTGACCAGTGCAGGGGTAGATTTTTATGAGTCTTGTAAAGAAATAAACAAAATTACAGATATGGCTTGGCAACGAGCACAAGAGTCAATAGAAATACCTAAAGGTTATATAAAGATCACAGCACCTAATGCACTCATGGATGTTGTTATTGCCCCTGCAATAGGCAAAATATTAAAAAAATATCCGTTACTTGAGCCTGAATTAATAAGTAGCGACAACCAACTAGACTTAATGAAAGACAACATAGATCTAGCCATTAGGGTTGGCACCTCTCAAGTAAGTAATATTAAACAACGTAGAATAGGAGAATTCAGAGATATTCTTTGTGGAAATAAAGCTTTAGTTCAAAATGATAATGTTGATACAGCGTTATATATAGCAAATAAGTGGCAGGACAAAAGTATTAGTCATCACTTTCGTGATGCAGATGGCAATGAGATGCTTTATGAGGCAAAAGCTCAATGTAGATCCAATTCATTTTATTCTTGTTTAGAATTAATAAAGGAAGGGGCTGGGATTGGTCTGATCCCTGATTTTCAATTTAATAAAACCAGCCCGGCTTTGTGTGAAGTGTTTCCTCAGTTCAAACTACCAAAAAACCAAATATATGCTTTATACCCATACGAGAAACATCTGCCCTTAAGTGTTAAAGTTTGCATAACAGCGATAGAAAATCATCTCAATAAACTCTGTAATAAACTTTCGAATAAATAACGGATAATAAATTTATTTAACTAATCGCTTCAAATTTATATCCTGCTCCATAAATCGAGCGAATGAGATCATTTTCTAATGCCAGAACTTTAAATTTTCTTCTAAGGTTACGAATATGACTATCAACGGTTCGGTCACTTATATCTCGGTATTCTTGATAGACCAAATCCAAAATTTGTGCACGTGAATAAACTCTGTTGGCGTTAGAGTAGAGTAAGTTAAATAAAGAAAATTCAATAGCAGTTAACTCTATTTGTACATTTTTATAGCTCACACTCAAACTGTTTGAGTGTACTTGTAGCCCATCAGCTGTCGAAGGGAAACTTCTTCTTCGTCGCAAGTTTGCTTTTACTCGAGCAATCAATTCTTTGACACTATACGGTTTACAAACATAATCATCGGCACCAATTTCAAGCCCAACTAGCCGGTCAACCTCCTCAACTTTTGCAGTAGTCATAATAATAGGGATATCAGAGAAATCCCGCACTTGTGTACACACTTCCAAACCACTTTTAGTTGGTAAGTCTATATCCAATAAGATTAGTGCTGGCTCATGTTCTCGGACCCACTCTACGACCCCTTTGCCATCATCAAACCATTGAGTTAAAAAGTTCGCAGCTTGCAAGTACATGATAACTATTTCAGCGATTTCATTATCATCTTCTACGATGACTACAGTGTGCTTATTCATTAATGACAGCCGATTCCTTTAGCTAATTTATTATGCCGTTATTTTAGGGAGTTTAACCATAACACTTAAGCCACCTAAACGAGAATGCCCTGCGCTCACAGTTCCTTCATGAGCATTAATAATTGATTTTACAATAGAAAGACCTAAGCCTGAACCACTCTTTGCACGAAATTTAGTATTTTCGACTCGAAATAAGCGGTCAAATAAATGTGCTAAATCAGAGGTGTCAACGCCAGGAGAGGTATCCTCAAATAAAATAGCTACCTCTGAATCATCAACGAAAACAGAAATATTGATTTTTCCTTGGGCATCAGTATAGCGAATAGAGTTTTTTAACAGATTATTAAATGCTTGCAATAAACGTCCCGCATCTGCATTAACAACAACTTGATCTTTAACTGTACTGTGATAATTAACCGACAACTCTGCTTTAATTGCTAAGGGTTGGAAGGACTCTATCGACTCATTTAATATATTTTCAATGAGTTGGTCTTGCTTATTAAGCACCAGCGAACCAGAATCTATCAGGGAAAGTTGATACAGATCACCCACCATATGATTAAGGTTACCTAATTTCTTTTGCAAAGAACTATAAGATTTTTCGCTGTGTTGAAGCGCACCATCTTCAAGGGCTTCAAGTTGCATTTTTATATTCGTTAA
>Ga0209395_1001827_pt1 | contig 29132 bp, 30 predicted proteins | sample GOMGulsemesocosm_3_FD_184635 | JGI IMG/M metagenome (GOLD analysis project Ga0209395, IMG submission 184635) | Methane-oxidizing microbial communities from mesocosms in the Gulf of Mexico - GOM9D Gulf of Mexico (SPAdes) (version 2) | ecosystem: Environmental > Aquatic > Marine > Cold seeps... | reverse complement strand
AGCTGTAGGGCTTGCTTTAATTTTACAATGAGGTCGAAATTATCCCAAGGTTTATGAAGAAACCCCCATATATGACCTGAATTAATTGAATTAAGTACCGTATCCATATTGTCACACCCCGTTAAAACAATACGGACAGTTTCAGGCGAGATTTGAGCAACCTGCTCGAGCAATTGGTTACCGTCCATATTGGGCATACTAATATCAGACACGATAACATCAACATGGCATCTTTTAATAATGTCGAGAGCATCTAAACCACTAGAAGCAGTTAAAATTGTAGCATCGACTTTATTCGCAATTCGTTCAAGAGACCTTAAAATAGCGGGTTCATCATCTACAAATAGAATAATAGATTTGTTCAAATTTTGCATGCTTTTCCTTAACAGTCACCAGTATAAATGCAGTGAATCCAAAATAAAAAGACTTTACAGAGTCTTCTTTATTGGTAATTTTTTATATGCCTATATATAAAACTTAATATATCGTCTAAACAATTACAAATGTAGTTCATTAAATTTGTCACCTAAAATACAATAAGATCAATGATTTTTTTATAAATAAGAGTTATAACTATCATTAGTCTTTGTATATAACACAGATGAACATAAAAATAATAAATATAAATGCCGATACTATTGAACAACTAATTAATTTAAATAGCATAATTCATAAGGAACAATGATGTCAGAGAGTAGTACTAATGAATCTTTATACTCGGACATGACAGTATTGTGCGTTGACGATGAAAGAATTATTTTACGAACTTTACAAAGATTGTTTCACCGTAAACCGTATAATTTAATCATTACCAGCAGTGCACAAAACGCATTAGAGATCATAGAAAAAACACCTGTTGATGTCATTGTTTCAGACATGAGAATGCCTGAAATGGATGGCACGACACTTTTAGAGAAAGTCGCTACATCACACCCTGAAACTTACCGAATTGTTTTAAGTGGTTACGCTGACTTTGAAACAACAGTGGCAGCGATAAATTTAGGTAAAATTAATCGCTTTATAAATAAACCCTGGAATAATAAAGACCTAATTCATGCCGTTGAAGAGGGTTTAGAGAGAATAAGATTAAAAAAAGAAAACCATAATTTAAAAATTAATATTCAATATAAAAATAAGTTATTGAATAACATAAATCATGATTTAGAAGATAAAATTAATTTACGCACCAAGCAAATCAAGATTTCTTTATTAAAGAATGAACAAAATAATAAAGCCTGCGAAAAAATGTTGTTTAACTTTATTGCCATAAACCCATATCTGAGCGGTAGTTTTGCTAAACAAGTCGGACAATTAGCAGGACAATTAGGAAATCAACTGAATCTAGAAAAAGATGCAATCCGTGATATACGTTTATCGGGATTTCTCAATGAAATAGGTATGTTAGGTTTTGATCCAACGCTATGTAAAATACCTTATAACTCACTAAATTTCGAACAAAAAAAACAATTTTTGACACAAGGAAGTATTGCACAACAAATACTTTCTCCCGCTCAACGTTTAAATAACGTAAAAGAAATATTAACTCACCAATATTCACCGCTTGAACGCATTACCGAAAAAGCAAATGATGAAATATTATTAGCGTGTAAAATAATAATTATCGCAAGAGATTATTGGCGATATTCTTATGGAAAAATTGATGTTAAAACCATGGACCAGAAGCAAATATTTCTAGAATTAAATAAATCAAGGGGTATAAAGTATGCAGAAAACATTCTTGATATATTAATTGCTAATCCTGAATTGATTAACGAAAACATTATAGAAAAAGGATTAAGTACTCTGCAACTTCTACCTGGAATGATATTAAAAAACAGTTTATTTTCCACTTCACATTTACTCATCTTAGCTGAAGATCATGAGTTTACTGAACACTCAATTGAGAAACTTATTGAATACGAATCGAATCAAAAACATCAGTTTGTTATTGTTATTGTTATTGAATAATTATCCTCATCATTTAAGGGTTTTAATATGCAAGGTTCAATATTTACCTCTTTTTCAGAAATGATCATTGAAAAAATGGGCATGTCCGTTTGGAATGAGTTATTAGAAAAAGTTAATCCCAGCTCAGCAGGGATTTATACTAATGGCATGCAATATGACGACTCTGAAATATTGGCCTATGTATCTGAATTATCAACTATCACTCAAGTAGAGGTGCCAACATTAATAAGAACCTTTGGAGAATATTTGTTTATTCATTTGTTGAATAGTAGTCCGGCCAAAATTTTACATATAGATAATTTAAAAGACTTTCTGACTTGTATTGATGGTGTTATCCATCAAGAAGTAAAACGCGTTTATCCTGATGCATATCTGCCCTCGTTTAATTATGAAGAACCCCCTGAAGGGGACTTAATTATGTTTTATAAATCAAAACGTAAATTATGCCACCTTTCTGAGGGGTTAATTGCAGGAGCAGCTATTCATTTTGAACAATCAATATCAATTGGACATCCTGAGTGTATGCATAATGGCGCAGACAAGTGTAAATTAGTAATATCTTTCAAGGAATAACATGAGTGAACTAAACGTTTATAAAGCAGCTTATGATAGAGAGAAGAAGGCACGTCTGTTAGCTGAAAAATTACTAGAAGATAAATCACGAGAATTATATGATAATGTTTTAGATCTTCAGGGCGCGGTTTTAGAGTTAAAAATGACGCAAGATCAACTTATCCAATCTGAAAAAATGGCATCACTCGGTCAACTAATGTCTGGGATCACGCACGAAATTAATAATCCTATCTCTTATTCGTACAGTAATCTCTTTTGCTTATCTGAGAATATCAAGGAAATTTTTAAACTCGATAAAATTATACAAGCATATGCCCCAGATAAAGAAAGTGCTAAAAGTGTGATCGACCAATACCAATCTTTGCGTAAAAAAATTGATGCCGACTATTTAATATCAGATACACCTTCCTTACTCGTTGATACAATTGATGGTATAGAACGAGTAAAAAACATCATCGATAATTTGAAAAAAATATCCTATAAGGGTGAAGATTCACTTGCTGCTTGCAGTATAAATGACTGTATAAATGACTGTATAAAATTGGCATCTAATGAGCTTAAATACAAAATAGATATTAAATTAGATTTATCAGAATGCGATGACATACTTGGGCAACCATATGACTTAAGTCAAGTATTTATAAATTTATTTATGAACGCCTCACATGCTTGTGGCAATGATGGGTTATTAACAATTCAAACGATACAAGTAAAAGACAATGTTATTGTATATGTTCAAGATAATGGCAAAGGTATTAGCGACGAAAATATTTCAAAAGTATTTGATCCTTTCTATACGACCAAAGCTGTTGGTGAAGGTACGGGGTTAGGTTTACCTATTTCGCATGGGATAATTGAAAAACATAATGGTAAAATCGAAGTTTCCAGTATCGTTGATGTTGGAACATGTTTTAAAATCACCCTGCCTTTAGCAAACGTTTAACTAATTCAACAATAAATCACTTAAGCCGATATTAAGTGATTTATTGCTGTTTTATCTCTTTTTAGTCTTATCCAAAATTATTCAAACAATCTCACTTTCATCAAAATATTGTTTTCTTGTTGGTTGTATTAGGCTCTAAAAATAATTTAGTTATAACTTTTAGTGTTTCTCGGCTTCTATTAACTTTCAAACTTTACACCCTCTCTATATTCAAAATTCGCAATATGAGAGTTAATTATACAAAATATAAGGATAACCCATAGACACTTTTGTTTTAACGTCCTTGTAGCTCTTTGATAGCGCCATTAGTTAATAATGGAGTAGTTTTTGCTTGTTATTTAATTTACTAAGTTTTTGTTTACACTTTTACATTAGATAAATGCAAAAACATGATTAGCTTGTTAACAATAAAGGTGGCGTTTATGACGAGTAAAACATTAGTACTGAGTATTGCCTTAAATGGCTATCAATGGATGTATAAAAAAGAGCTTAGTACACACAAAAGATATGCTCAAAAGCAGGGTTATAAGCACCAAGCTGTAACTCGCCCTTATGTTTCAGCTTTAGGTGTTGAGTGCTGTTGGCTTAAATTAACCTTAATGCGAACGGCCTTATTATCTGGCTATGACACAGTTTTATTTTTAGATGCTGATACTGTTGTTAATGCAAGTTGCCCAGCTCTATCATCTGTATTAGAAAATGAAAAGCATATCTATATGGCAAAAGGATATTCTAAGCGATTTAATTCAGGGGTACTTATCGCGCAGAATAACGAACTCACTACTTCTTGGATAAGTCGTATCATTGATTCCAGATTTAACACAGTACAAAAAGAAAATGATGTTGGTTGGGGGGAAAATGGTCATGTTATCGAATTAAGTAAAGACGTCAATTTTATAAAAGAGCTTGATCAAAAATGGAATAATACTTTCGATTACCATTTAGATGACTACATACGACATAGCAACTGTGGCCCTATGCGAACTGGCTTCCTTCATAACTTTTTTCATAAAATCGTGTTTTGTTTATCTGCCAGAATATTAACCTTCGTGAATCGAAATAAGTTAGTTTCTGATCGGAAGTATTGCCAGGATGTACTATCTAGTGAGACAAATATAATTTTGTCTTTATATCCAAAACTTACCTGTAAATAGAACTTCAATATTCATTGCAAAATGAAAATAAAATTTTTATTTTGCAATGTAAACCTCTCTAACCCGAACATAAAAAACAAACAAATCACGAACAAATCACGAACAAACCCCTTTGTTAACAACAATGTAAAATAAAAAAGACAGATTGGCACATCTTAAGCACCGTACAAGTTAACTCACCGCAATTTAGGTTAACTGAAATGATGAAAACTAAACTTTCACTTCAATCAATGACCCAAACATTCAAGCATTACGATTCACTTGAACAAGAGTACAGCGGCACTTTTATTGACCGCCCTTTAGCACTTTTACTTATATTGATATTGCTGCCTTGTTTCCTTTTAAACGCATTGCTTGCATTAACCACTAAAAATAACGTGTTTACGGTTCAACATAAAACGGATGCTTTAAGCAGAAAAGTGATGTTACATAACTTCAGTTGCGGGATTTGGGTGAAGACAGCGGTTTTAATTGATATTTACTCAGGAAAAATTTCACTTTGTGGTGTCCCATTAACTCACAGGCTTACACCAGATGTTCAGTTCTGTGTAATGAACCAGATAAAATGTAAAGCCGGCATTTTTAGTTTGTATGACTTACACCTTAAAACAGGATTAACGGTGATGACTAAAGAGCAGTTACTTGAACAGCAACTTAATGGCAATGTAATTGACTATTTAGCCCTTTTGATTAAAAGTTTTATGTCTGTAGTTCTTTATGGCCGAACAGTAATGAAATTAAAACAAGCTAAATACTTATCGCTATTTGGCTTGAATGTTAAAAACAGTTCGATGAAAGAAGCTGTCGATTGGATAACACATAATAAGACCAAAAATAATGTAACTCAAATAGGTTTTTTCATTAACGTAAATTCAATCAATTTGTCTATTAGTGACTCAAACTTCTTTAACCAACTATCAAAAGCAAATGCTTTATTTGCAGATGGTTCAGGAATGAGGTTAGCGGCAAAAAAAGCGGGATTTATGCTTAAGGGTAATAATAATGGTACGGACCTACTACCCCACCTTTGTAAAACCTGCATTGAAAGTAAACAATCTCTATATTTTTTCGGGGCTAAGCCCGGTATCGCAGAAAAAGCAGCAAATACACTACGTGCTCAATATTCTGGGCTTAATATTGCTGGAACGGAACACGGCTTTAACGAAAACAAGACCTCTGAACAAATTATTGAAGCTATCAATAGTAGTGGATGCGACGTTTTATTAGTAGCAATGGGATCACCTGTTCAAGAAAAATGGTTACTCGAAAATAAAGAGAAATTGCACTGTAAAACAGCAATAGCAGTAGGTGGACTATTTGATTTTTATTCTGGCAACATTTCACGCTCTCCTATGTGGTTAAGAGAAATAGGTATGGAATGGGTTTGGAGATTAATACAAGAACCTCGTAATAAATTCAATCGTTATGTAATTGGAAATCCGCTTTTTTTATATAGAACTTTCTTTCTTGGTTTAGTAAATACTGGAGAAAAATAATGACTATTCAAATCATACGAAATGTTAAAAATAGCACTTTATTTAGCCGAACTCATAAACCTAGTGTTAAAAATTATAAACACAAAGGTATACCGGTAATGTTACAACAAACAGTCGCGCTATTTTCCCTGATACTGATTAGTCCTTTATTTTTATTAGTCCTGTGTTTGATTAAAATAGAAAGCTCTGGAAGTGCTTTATTCTCTCAAACACGGGTGGGTGAAAATGGTCGGCACTTTAAAATGTACAAGTTTCGCTCTATGTATGTAAAGTCAGATCTAAAATACAAAGAGCCAGACCCTTCACAGAGTTCTCGTGAAGGAGTTTGTAAAAAGTATATTAACGATCCAAGAATTACTATAATTGGTCAATTTATTAGAAGATATTCAATAGATGAAATCCCACAATTATTTAATATTATTAGAGGTGATATGTGTTTGGTAGGCCCTAGACCCGCCCTATCTATTGAAGCTTATGAATATGATCGTTTTGTTCAACCACGATTATTTACCAAGCCAGGTTTAACGGGTTTATGGCAAGTTTCTGGACGAGCTGACACTAACTTTGAACAACAGTTACAACTTGATAAAACGTACATTAAACAACAAAGCTTTTTCATGGATTGTAAAATAATAGCGCTCACCATTCCTGCCGTATTAACGGCAAAAGGAGCTTATTAGTTATAACGTCTACAATGCTAGTACTCATTAAAGATTAAGAATAAGGGGGCATGTAAAAGTGAGTTGATTACGCATTATCAATTCACTTTTACTTCATTATCAGTACATTTTGATGGAATTCTTTCATATCCCTCCGTTTGCAAAATGGGGATCACTCATTGCAAATAGCAAAAAAAACGCATCACACTGAAGAACACAAACAAAAAAACACATTAAATACAACTGCTAAGTGATAAAGCCCTAATTGGTACGTTTAGTGCAACTGTTGTTTGTAACTCGTTAAAGTCATTGTGGAGAATTGCATGAAGTGTCATAAAAATTATAAAATGATCCCAATGGTTGTTGCGTTGCTTGGCACTATGTTTTCACAGGGGTGTGCTCATCATTCTTCAGAGAACATTGATAAATCTGCCTTAAGGTTTTATGGTACACCCGCTAATAATGGTGATGATTTTATGCACGAGCAAGCGCCTAATACATTATTCTCTGATGGATTAAATTGCAGCAAATTTCAAAGTATGGGTGCAGCATTAAATTATAGAACCGACAAACCACTAAATTTAAATGCAAGCAACATGAAAGCTTCAGCAAAAAATGATCCTATTTTGGCACAAGGATTATTATTAAGTCCTGGTGACTTAGTAGAAGTAATCATTGAAGATGGTGAAGGCTTTAATGGCCGCTATATTGTTGACAACGCAGGTTTTGTAAAACTCCCTATCATTGGTGGAATAGAAGCAGGTGGAGCAACGACTAATAAATTAGAAACTGAAATTCAATTAGCCCTAGTTAAAGCCGAAATATTTCAACCCGCCAACTCAAGTGTAACGATTCACGTATTGAATTGGTCACCCATTGAAGTGTCTGTTTCCGGTGCCGTTTTTCAACCAGGTACTGTATTCATTAATAAAAAACCGGCTGGGATCCAAAATTCGGAACATTTGAATGCTTTTGGTGATTATTCAACAAATCGATTATTATCTGAAGCCATCAGAGCGGCATCGGGCATTAGGCCTGATGCAAAATTAGACCAAATAATTTTATTACGTAAAGGCTGGCAAGTACAGATAGACATGACAGGCATGTTATCTGGAAATTTAGTCACCGATTACCCACTTGTTGCAGGCGACCGTGTAATAGTACCAAGTACCGGTTGCTTTCAAGAGCACTTAGTAAGACCTAGTTTGATTACACCTAAAGGTTTTCGTGTATTTATGTCTAATTTGATTGATTCAGCGGGCGATAATTCTAGCGCTGCCGTTGGCCGGTATTCTACAAACTTACCTTACGGAACACGTTTACTTCAAGCTGCAGTATCAGCAAATTGTGTCGGCGGTAAAGACTGGACAAATGCACCAAGACGCGTTGTGCTTGCCAGTAGAAATCCGATCACCGGAGACACACAAGTTATTGAACGTTCTGTTGAAGAGCTGATGACTATGCCAAATAAAGGAAATATTAACCCTTATTTGATGCCTAATGATGCTGTGGCATGTTACGACTCAGATATTACTAACTATCGTGATATTGCAAAAACAATTGCTGACCTTATTATTCCATTTAAATTGTTATAGGTGATTTATGAAATACCCTATTGTAACGTTATCGAAATATGGTCTATTTAGAGCAAAAATATACGCTACTTTAAAGCGCCCATATTTGGTTGTCGCCTTAGCTTCTTATTCAATTGTTGCCTTGCTAATCATACTCTACCTAAATAAGGCTCCTTCATTTACCAGTGACATGGAAATGGTATTACCCGGAACAGGTAGTAGTAACAGTGTATCATTGGATGATGTCGGACAAATTGTTTCACAAACGAGTGCGCCTTTTTCTGCGGGTGGCTTTAACCCGCGTGTTAATTATAAAGAAATGTTATCTAGTCGTAGTGTGAGATCTCGGGCTGCAAAAAAACTGCACATTACACTTGAGGAACTGGGTAAACCTAGAATTAAACTCACAGAGCAGACGTCAATTATCTCCTTATCTATGAACTCTAATAATCAAGGCGTTGCACAAGCCAAGACTTTGGCCTTATATGAAGCATTACAAGATGAACTGAGCAACCTAAGAGCTGATGAAGTGTTACGTCGTGACAAAAGTATTAACCACGTACTTGATCAATATCGAGTAAGAATGAACATAACCCGTAATGCCATTGTTGACTTTCAGCAACGATCTATTGTCGTATCATCAGAACAAATGGACCAATTGGTTAGAACGCTATCTGGGGTAAAAGAAAAACAACTGTATGTAAAAGCTGAAGCTAAACAATTACAAGAATATATTTATCAGTTAAGTGAAGAACTAGGTGTTTCACCTAAACTAGCAGGCCAAGCTTTTACGCTTCAATCAGATGTTGAATTTAGAGCATATATCACTGAGTTAAAAGAAAGTATCACCCAACTCACTGAATACAGTTCTCGTTGGGGTGTTAACCACCCAAAAGTTAAAGCACAACAAAAAAGACTAAACTTTACGCGGGTTGCAATTAACGAGAGAAGCAGCGAAATGTACGGGGTAAACTCAAGTGCAATATTCAATTCATTGAACTTGGATTTGAACCCGAAACGTTCTGAGTTATTCGCTGACTTAATTGACGCATATGCAAAACAAAAAGGTCAAGATTCAATGTACAGTGAGCTAGGACGATCAATTGATCATTTGAGTGACCAATTGAAAATTTACTCACGTGAAATAGTTGAGTTAGAACGTCTACAAAGAGAATTTAATATGGCAGAGGCTATTTTTACCTCGGCAGCAGCAAGACTTGAAGCAAGTAAAGCTGATATTTTCGCCTCATACCCTGTATTACAAATGTTAACAACACCGTCGTACCCAACGAAACAAAGTAGTCCTAAAAATATTATTGCCTTCATTGGAGCGATAGCCGGCTTTATATTCATCACCGTTGGCTTAATCATTTTATCGCAGCGTAATAAGTTAATCAGTGTTTTATTAAAGAAAAGCTAGTTTACTTGCTTAGATGTTATACATAAATATTGATAATCCCGCGACGCTGATATTAACCGTTTGCTTTAGATTGGTGTATTAAATTTCATGTAGTGAGATTAAGAAACTTTAATAATTAAGTTAATACTTAATGCTGAATTTTACGATTCATTATTATCCCGCTTATTTTAATCATTTGTGTTGTAATCTGCTTTTTATTGAATTTATTTTTCAAAATTGTAAAACGCTTTAAAAATTATTGAATTGCAAAATGAGAATCCAATTTGCTACTTTGCAATTCATGCAATCCCCCTCCTTTAAAATAAAAACACATAAACAAATACCCTCTTATTATCAGTTAGTTATGATAAATGTAATTGTTGGCACAATTTAAGCTACATGTATGTTAATGGCAATATTTTACTGACCGAAATTACACATGCTTTAACGAATAATTGTTTGAGTTAAAGCAATTTATTCATATTTGGACTATTTAATTATGCATTCAACACACCCAGTTCGGAATTATACAGAAGAAAAATTGGTCTGGTTCGGGTTAACGTTAACCTACCCTTTCTTTTTTTTGGGTGGTCTATATATCATGGGTTCGTTAATAGGTTGGATGATTTTCTTCGTTGTTATATTACGTTGGTATGTGAACGGAAAAGACAAAAGTGCAGTCATCCCTGCAATTGTATGGTTATGGATTATTGGCGGTTTTTTCATGTTATTAGCTTTACTGATTGCCCATTCGAATTGGGACTTAGGTTTGGCAAAAACGATTAAATCTTCTATTGGGTGGGCAAAAGGTTGGGCGTTAATGCCGCTATTTTTATTTATTGGTGCATTTGCCAATATTAAACCGCAATTAATCGTTAGAGCCGTAAGTATTGTTTCATTCCACTCGTTAATTTTTGCCGTTGTGAGTATTGTTCTTTATCTCGGAGGTATACCCGGCGATTTATTTATTTCACCACTAAAAGTCATCGGTGGACCGGGTGAAAGTTTCTTTACCGTCAGTTTATATGGCCTAAATCCTGAAACAGGTGCAGGTCGTTGGAGATTTTTTACTCCTTGGGCACCAGCCGCTGGCTTTATGGCCTGCATATTTTTAATTTTTACGAGTCAAGATAAAAATGTTTTTTGGAGAAATACTGGGGTGTTAGGCAGTTTTTTCATGTGTTTACTGTCTCAATCAAGAGCGGGCTGGGCTATATATATAGCTTTAATGCCGCTATGTTGTTTAAGTAAATATTTTCAGAATCCCATTTACTTAATCTTTTTTGGTGTAGCAATTTCTGCAATATTACTTCTCGGTGAACCTGTATTTCACTCGCTCAACAACAGTTACGAAAATATAAAGGCATCAAGACCTGATTCAACAAGAGTACGCAATACTTTAGAAGTTTTGGCTCTGCAACGCTGGGAAACAGAAGCCCCTATATGGGGGCATGGCATAGTAGAGAAAGGCCCGAAAGTAGTAGAAGGCATGCCCATAGGTTCTCACCACAGTTGGTACGGATTATTATTTGTAAAAGGTATTGTAGGACTTTTAGCCCTAGCCATACCCCTAACATTTACTTGTATTTACTTATTTTTGAATAGCCTAAAAAGTCAAATTTGTTATACCGCAGCATTAATGGCTATTGTTTTTATCTGTTACTCATTTTTTGAAAATCTAGAGATTTTAAGCTTTATTTATTGGCCAGCACTTTTATGGATAGGCATTGCCCTTAACCCACTTAAATCAGGAGAAAAATATGTTTAAAAAATACGATGCTTATTTAGTAGGCTATTACGGCATGCAAAATAGTGGTGATGATGCGCTTATGTATGCTACTGCATGGGGGGCTAAACACCTTGTGGGATGTAGAAACTCTATAGTAGGTTTGTATGGTGATCACAACAGAGAAACACAAAGTGATCATAAAATCGCTTTAAAATATAACCAAAAATTCCCAGGTCAAAACAGATTATTTCATTATAAAACGGCTCTACAATGTAAACGCATTATTTTTGGTGGTGGTTCGGTTTTACATAGTGAAACTGACATTAATCTTAAAAGGCAGTTAATGTTTTTGTCAAATCCGAAAAAAAGTTTAGCTGTAGGTGTTGGCATTGGTCCATTTAATTCATATGGTGCAGAAAAATCTTGTGCCAAATTTTTAAATGAATGTGGTTATGTTGGAGTAAGAGATAGCGAAAGTTTTGAGATTGCCAAAAGAATTGCACCAAACGCAAATGTTAACAAAACCTTCGATTTAGCGCCCTTATTGCTTTGTTCAAAAGAATATACACCCAAAAAAGTGGAACGAAAAGGCATTGCACTTTCGTTATGTTCTGTTGCCATTGATGCGATGGGTAAAACTAATAAATTGGCAGAACATCATAGATTTGAAGAATTTACAGAATTGATTAAGCAGCTATACGTAAAAACAGGTGAACCTATAACCTTAATAGAATTTAACGGACATAGTTCGTTGGGTGATTGGCAAATCAACAATAATATTATTAGAAAGTTAAGTAATACCGTGCCTATCACGATAGAAAAGTATGAACCTAATCCTATTAAATTACTGGAAAACCTTGCAAGTTATCGCGTTATTATAAGTATGCGACTACACGGTTCTATTCTTGGGTATTTAGCAAAAACACCAGTTTTATCAGTTAACTACCATAGTAAGTGTGAAGGTTGGTGTGAACAAATAGGTATGCCATATGGCTATCAAATAGATTTATTTAACCTCAATATTGAAAAGATTGTTTCGGAAATAGTAAAAGGTTTATCAACAAATTTCATTTCCCCTACTTTATCTATTAATACAGCACTAAAAAATTCTTTATCTAATTGGAGTATTCAAAATGAACAATATAAAATTTACCGTAATTATTCCGCTATTTAATAAAGCTGATCATATTTTAAGAACACTAAAAAGCGTTACATGGCAGAAATACCCTGCCGCTGAAATCATTGTTATTGATGATGGTTCAACAGATGAAGGGCCACTATTGGTTAAAAAGGCCAACTTGAAAAATGTAAGATTAATACACCAAGCAAACCAAGGAGTTTCCGCTGCTCGTAATAATGGCGTAGCGTTAGCAAGTCATGAATACATAGCTTTTTTGGATGCAGATGACCAGTGGTTACCTTTATTTTTAGATGAAGTTGCTCGATTAATTATTAAGTTTCCTCAAGCAAAGTTTTTTGGTACAAGTTACCAAATTGTTGAGTCTGAAAACACCTATTCAGATGCAAACATTAGCCTGGAAAACGTGAATCCTAAGGGGGTAATATTGGATGACTATTTTCAAATAGCTTCACAAGGCGATTTACCCTTTACCATGTCATCTATGGTGATTCAGCAGTCGTTATTTAATACTATTGGCGGATTCCCCCTTGATGAACCTATAGGTGAAGATCAAGACTTATTCTGCCGAGTTGCCTTGAATACCAATATTGCTTATTCACCAAATATTCATTCGCTCTATTATAAAGATGTGCAAGGTCAAGCAAGTAAAAACAATATACCGTCAACTGAATGTGGTTTTAGTATTCGCATAACAATGGAAGCGCGTAAAAAGCCTAAAATGAAAAATGTTGATAATATGCTTAAATATAGCGCTACACATTTATGTCATCTCGCAAAACTAAATATTGGAGACGGAAATTATTCACAAGCAAGAGAACTATTGTCAGACCCACGTTGTAAGTTAAAACCTAAACATTTAGTAGGACTCTACGGACTTTCATGGATAAAACAGACGGAACAATGGTTAGCCAGTATATTTCGTTATTCACGGATTTAACGTTTATAAAACCTCAAGAAAGCACAGAATTTTTTTCTTGAGGTTTTATAATCTTGTGATGAAATTTAAGGGTAAACTCTCTCTTCGTTATTTTTGAGACTTTTGCATACATTTTAAAATTAAATACCTTCTCGTTGTATAACAATTGCGATCAGTAATTGATATTGTTAATTTAATAGTCGACAATCCCCTATCAATTAACACTATTTTTAGACGTTTAATATTCATGGCCAGAAGCTTACCTCCTTTACATTTGCTACAACTCTTTGAAGCTGCGGGGCGTCATTCAAGCTTCAAAAAAGCAGCTGAAGAACTATTTCTGACACCTTCAGCCATTAGTCATCAAATAAAATCACTGGAAAAAAATCTCGATATCGTTTTGTTCAAGCGCGTAACACGTGGGGTGAAACTGACACCTGCAGGTGAGAAATATATTTCAACCGTACAAGAGATATTTCATTTATTGGACCATGGTACATCAGCGCTAAAAAGAGAATTCTCTACACAAGCCCAGTCAACATTACTTAGAATATCAACATTCCCTACTATCGCTAGCAACATTATTATTCCCAATTTAGAGTTATTTCAACAAAAATTTCCATCTGTTGAACTTAGAATAGAAACATCGATGGAGTTAATTGACCTACGCTACGATGATTTCGACTTAGCGTTGAGGTTAGGAGATGGTAATTACCCAGGCGTGATATCTGAAAAATTATTTGACTTGCAAGTCACTCCTTTGTGTTCGCCAGAATTTGCTCATAAACACAACCTAATGAATGTAGATCAAACGCTTTCGGTGCCATTGATTCAACACGCAAATATGAAAAATAGCTGGTTACATTGGTGCGATGCAGTGGGTATTGATTATGTTGAGTCAAAATCGAGTCTAAGTCTTGGCTCTTATGATGCTGTAATACAGGCAGCACAGCAAGGGTTAGGTTTGGCATTAGGCGCTATTCCCCTCGAAAACATGGCATTAAAAAATGGGTTACTGGTTCAGCCATTCAGAGAAAAATTTCATTTTATACCTAAATGTTATGCTGTTTATCATCCTAGAGATAAAAAGCGCAGTGATATTTCTTCATTTATTGGCTGGTTTAAACAATTAGTCGAGACAAGTATAAGTGAATAGCATTCACACATGACATCAATATTATACGTTTGCCGGGGGCAACAGGTAGCAATATAGTAGTAATTCAAACCACAAAGGGGATTACTATGAAACTTTACATCTTTTTTTATAACTTCATTCGTATCTTAAGTTTTATCTCAATTTTAATCATATTAAGTCTTGGATTTATTCTGCCTATCTCACTTATTCACGGATTAGTGATAAATCCAATAATATTAGTTTCTTTAATGGTTTGTTTGGCTATATCACATAAAAAACTTCAACCCACTAAACAGTTAGCTGACATTGTACGTTTGCCTGACAACTCAAAATTTAGACTATCTAATGAGCGTAAAGTTGCTTGAAATTGAATCCCACGTGAAGGTTAGCTTTCATTATTTTGGGACTACCAACTATTAAGGAATATATTATGAAACTATTTAATTTAACATCCCCTCTTTTAATTTTAATATTATCTTTCAATGCTTATAGCAGTAATTACAAACTTATACCGACAGGTAGTAGTTCTGAAGCAAAAATATGTATGCTAACCGCCAATAATAATCTTGTTGGATTAAAAAAGGCTTTAAAATTGTATGCTTGGGGAAACATAACTGTTACTGAGCGGTTTGCTGTTAATGATATTACATGTAACGAAATGGGATTAACCCACTTTGCTCAGAAATATGATGCTTCAAAAACTTTTGTATATTTAAATAGGTTAACCAAAAGAAGCAATAAAATGTCTTCTAATTAACTAGGTCAAAGCTGTTTGAATCGAAAAATAAAATAACGAAATGCTTACAATAAACTCAAACAGACCAAAAGAAGTTGTCTAATTAATTCTAAGAATTTTTTAGACAATTTCATTTATCAAATTCAAATGGTTTTAGTCATATAATAGAGCAATGTCATGTCAGATAATTATTGGTTTATTTTTTTCGTTGCTGCGACGAATAGTACAATTGTCTACTGCTGACGAGAATTTGTTGGCTAGGATTATGAACGAAATAAAACTAGCCAACTGAACGTTCCTGTTTAAAAATTATATTAGCTTTTTGTACAGCATATTAACTTATTAATAAATTGACGGTAAGCCCTAACAGTTTGCTCTTTTTTCATTGGTTTCCCATGATCTGAATCTAATATAACGACTAATTGTTTTTCAGTACTACCCGTTTCTTGATATAATTTTTGAGAAAATGCAACCGGTGTAATTGCATCATATTCAGCAACAAGAACCATTAATGGGCCACTATAACGCTTAATTAATTGCGTGTTATCTACTTTGGCTAATTCAGGAGAAATAGAAATCGTTGCAAAGAGTTTTGACCAATTGGGTACTAAATGGTCCACCAATTCAGGTATAGAGCTAACCGCGCTATCAAGGACTAACGCATCAATAGCGCGTTCTGTAGCTACATAACTTGCAAGTACAGAGCCCATAGATATTCCATGTATAACGGTAGGCACATTTATTGGCAGGCTTTCCTTAGCAAAATCAAAAACATTCAGAGCATCATTCTGTAACTCGATTACTTGCAATTCACTTTTTTTCTCACTAACTCCAGCGCCACGATAGTCAAACCAAATCACATTGGCTGGTAACTTAGAGAATCGATCTAAAATGCCAAAGGAAGTACTTATCTTCATGCCACTACCACCAAATAAAACAATATTTATAAGGGCATTTTCATGTGATAATTTTACACCTTTAAGAACCACTCCATCAGGTGTTGTAACTGATAGCTCAGTTAATTTATATAATGCAGGATCTTGAGTCATTTCTGTTTGTATATGATCTAAGTCTAAATGAGGCTCAACTTTCTCATCTTGATATACAAAAGAGTCTGGAGTGATATTTATAGCGCAGCCCGAAAATAAAAAAATTAATATAATAAAACTGATCTTCATTAAGTGACACTCTATATTGGTGAACAGGTAACGCCCTATTAGTGACGAAAAAATTGGATAAAATAACCGACAAAGCAGAAGCGATAATTAATGTTGGGGTATCACAATCGCTTGTAAAGGATTGTACTTTCATCGAGGCACTGTAACTCCCTGCTTAGCAAAAAGGGGGACTAAAGTTGTCAAAGAAGTGAAATATCGTCAACTGTTAAAAATTCCCGCTTGAATTTATTATTAGCTACTTTTAATTTCAGTCTCAACAATCACTACTTCTGTATTTCCGATATTTTTAACATTGTGAGTTGTTGTAGGCAAAAATAGTGTTTCACCATCACTCACATTTATAACTTTTGATTTTTGCTGCTTGTCTTTAGGGATTAATTCTAATGTCCCACCTTTTACAAAATATACAACTCTGTTCGGGTGTATATGCGTGTGCATCCCCGACTCTGTTCCAACAGGATAGGTCAAACGAACAACTTCAACGTCTGGGTTGTCGAGCAACACTTCTCTTTTTCCACGCTTTTCATCAGCTAGACTCGTCGTAGAAAAACAAAGTAAAAGTATAGGTATGTATATATTTTTCATATAACCTCTTGAGTGATAAATTTCTAAATAATAAACAGCAACTGAAATATGAAAATCACACAGATGTTTCAATACTCGAGTCATCTACAACGTCATTTTTTAACGTTAAAACAATTAAATAGGCGAGATTAAGAGGCGGAATAAGACATAACACAACACCGACTAATACAGCAATTTTAACTGAAGTTGTTTTACGTTTACCTAAGTAATAACTTAAGGCTCCAACAATGAACATAGAATAAAGAACCAGTTCACCAATAAATGTAATATTGAGATTCATGTACCAACCTTCTAAATATATAACCACAATAAGTGGCTAATAACGGTTTACTAAAATAACAATGAAGCAGTAAATAGCAACAATTATTTACCCTGCATGAATGGCTTGCATCCTAAAACTTACTTGGTAGCTTGAACCTTTTTACGCTGTGCGGTGTAATCCCACCAAACCTTAGGTTCATCTCCATTGATAAAGCTTGTAACTGAAATAAACACATCAATGACGCATGGATCATGCCTGACTCCAGTTTTAATGCAAAGCCTCTCGTACATTTTATACGGGTCCTGCCCTACGAGATCGCTGGGTTTAACGATACCAAGTAATTCAAGATCAGCGGCACTTGCCTTACCTATATTAGGAAGATCAGTTAGCTTCCTTATATTCTCACGAACAACTTTACTCGGATTCATAATTCGCCTAATACCTTATTGAGAGGAAAATAATTGTGGACTAAAATATGCTGATGAACGAAACCTAACCAACTGTTATTTGTTCCGTTTAAAGTTCTTGTCAGGTAACTTTTTTATGCATTAAATAGAATTCGTTCTCTTGCTTAGAGATTGAAAAACCATTTCTTTCGTAAAATGCCAATGCCTTCAGATTCGTTTTAAAAACACGTAATGATATTACGTTATTTGATATTAAACGGTTAAGTAAAGCTAACGCATCACAACCAATTCCTTGTGAACGATACTCTTCATCAATAATAAACATCATGATATATGCTTCATCTTTCTCTTCCATAATTTGAAAGTAGCCAATTCTCTGTCCCGCATTATAAATTACGTAGTTTGCACATGAATTCCAGCGCTCTTCAGAATCATTAATTTGCCATTTCTGATCCCAACCCCAAAGGGTTTCAATATGTTCTTTCATTGCATTGAAATATAACTTAAAAAAGTATTCTTTTTCACCGTATTTAGCAATTTTAGTACTGAGATTCACAATTGTTATTCCTAGTTGCCTTACGCCTTAATAAGAGACAAACAATAATTTTTAGACATTTACACAACCCCACTTAAAACCAATGATAAATCCTTAACATCATGGTTATACGCACGACAAAGTTCATGATAAATTCGTTTTCTTTATTTGTTTTTATAAACCGAATTCAACTTATTTAGGCTTTTCTTCGTTAGAAAGCATATTCATGTATTTTGTAAAGCGCCTTAGTCTGGTTTCAGGTTTCTTCGCACTTATCAACCCATACGCAATAACATAACGAGCCGATTTATTGAGAGTTTCAAAAAATGCTTTAACATTTGGTTTGCTTTCCAGTGCAGTTAGGAAATCTTGAGGTACTTCCATTTCACTTACAACATAAGCGTTCGCCCAACGCCCGTCTGCTTTTGCAGCAAAAATATGCACAAGGCCTGATTCTGTCATCTTGTTTTCACTGATCAAACGCTCTGCATGCTCGGTGTTCCTTTTAGACCAGTTGCTTTTCGTTTTTCTGGGGGTAATACGTTGCAGGTAGGCCTGGCCATCGAGTGACTTCTTAATTCCGTCAATCCAGCCCCAACAAAGAGATTCAATCACGATTTCATTCCAAGTTACACTCTGAATCCCAGTATTTTTCTTGTACACCTTTACCCAAAGTTCACTTTCACAGGCGTGATTTTCTTGGAGCCAGTGGCCGAGATCTTCAGGTGTTGCAAATGTCACTATTCTCAATGAATCAGGTTCGAGCATCTAGTGACATTCTCTTATGCAGCACGTCCCATTGGGAGGCAAATAATTATTGGCTAAAATAAGCGACGAACAGGACAAATTCCAGCTGTTTTTTGTTTTGCTTAATTGCCTTGTAACAAGGATCACCACTAAAGCTTAATTTCACTAATTTGAATTTGAGGCTGAGTATTTGTGTAATTGGGAATATCTGCCATGATTTTTTCTGCGTGTGGACCAAATCCACTTTGAAAACTATCCAACGAGTCAAATATCAAATGTCCCATTGCTATATAAGGAGCAGCCTCGCCAGGTGCACCACCAGCTATACCATAATCGACGTTGCCACCTTTTACAAAGTCACCAAGAAGTTCTTTAACCATTGGCATATGAGTATTGCAATAATATTCAATGTCGAAATTTGCATCTGACGAGTTAGGGTACATTACACTTACTTTAATCATTATTTATCACCTTAAAGTTAAAATTACACAAATATAGTTGAATCTTGCTAACGCCCCATTAAGAGGCAAAGATAGTTGACTAAAAATAGACGAAAAAGCAGGAAATAGCCAACGGTTCTTTGTTCGGTTTGAATGGTTATTATTACTCAAAGCACTGAGCTTTACCTATAGCTACAAAACTACTAGGTTTTAACATTAAAATTCCTAAATTAGGCTCACCGATTAAATACAGCGGATTGCTAGTTTCAACCTCTGTTAAGCTATTAAACCTTGATTTTTGAAAGGTAATATTTTTGAAAGTACTCTTCGCTTTTTTTACTAAGGATGCTTTATCACATGCCATTTTTGATGTATCAACATGGATATTTATAACTTTAAATTCATCATCTAAGACTAAAAGTATAGGGAAGCTTTCTTCTGTATATGTTGCCGTGTGTGTTCCGCAGCGCTCTCCTACCTTAGAAGGTGAGTCAAATTTAAAGAAGGTATTAGATTTAACTGTCATCCCTAATGATATTGTTGAAAAGCCAATTTGATCATTATTATGGTGCATCAAATCTATAATAGGACAACTATTTTTAGCATAAGATAAATTAGAAAATATTAACACTAATAAGAATAAAAAACTTTTCATATACTCCTCAACAATTGAATAGCCTAACGCCCAATTAATCGGCAATAATTAGTTGGCTAAAATGTTCAATGAAGTAAAAATAGTCAACTGTAACTTGTCCTTTTTGAAGCGCTTTAACTGAACATTTATATTACTTTTCTTTACTTTCTTTATGTTCTTTATCTGCTTTATGTTCATTGGCAGCTATATAAGATTGTCGTGCTTGTGTATCACAATGTTTAGCACTGTTCTGACGATCTTTGGCACCAGCAGATGCCGAAAAATAGTTTTTTTGACACCAGTCTAAACTGCGTTTTTGAGGATATTTTTCCATATTTACATCATTTGATGCTTGCTCTGTTGAGCTTGAACAGCCCAAAATACTAAGGCTTATAGATAATAAGACAATTGTTGATTTATTCACGTTACTCTCCTTGTGTATTTAATAGATTATTAGACAAAAAATTCTCTGCTTCATTTTCCATATAATTTCATCATAATAAGACTAGCTTTATACTCTTGGTAAATCAAGTACTTAAGCCACCTCAGAATATACATGAACATAGCTAATATTAATAACTTCTAGCGCACCAAATCAGCCTCGTCCTTAAGAGTATTTCCATTAATATTATTAGACATAAATTTAGATCAAATAAACCGCGACTCGTTAAAATTGCGGTTTATTTCACCCTTACTGGGTATCTCTTAGTATTAATTATCTTTAAGACACATTTTATTGATAGTTATGCCTCAAAGATAAAAACTCGATGGCCTATTCCTGTTTGTTATCCTATTGCAAACAACACTTCTTATATTTTTTTCCACTGCCACACGGACAAGGATCATTACGGCCAGCCAACGTTAACGAACTAACGGGCACACTATTTTCTAAAATCGTATTTTCGTCGTACAGCATATTAGCCAATAAGCCGGCTTCCCCCATTAACGAATCAAAGCCATCAAAGTCTTCGTTAACAAAACTATCGGGTTCAACGTCCTCTGGCTCATCATCAATCCAAGTAGTTAAGGTATCAACAAGATTAAAGTCTGTTTGAATGATGCTAGACTCAATCAGTTTAGGAGCATCAGACCTACGCCACGTTTTAATTTCATCTTGTGTAAAACGGTCTTCATCAAATAAGTCTTTGTCACATAGTTCAGTAAATTGACTCTTAAAATCATCAAGTTGATATTCAATACAATAATCAGCTAATGCGCTTATTAAAAAGCTATTGATTGTGCTTGGCATGGCTAAAAAACTAGCTAACCAGCGAGTAATATGCTCACCTAGTTTAATGTTATTAATGACACCCACTTCGTATTGCGCAAAGACAACCTCCATAGCAGACGCCTTGCAATACATGGCTTGATGACCATCAACAATATAGTCTGACAATAATTGTGTGCGACCGTCAGCCACATTATAAAATAAAGTAGGGGTTAATTCAGTGATTGCATCGCCAAACACTTTTTCAATAGGTGTTAAAAACGTATCACTGCGCGAAAACATCTGTAAAACCTTTGGCAGCGCAGGAGAATGTTTTAATTCGGCGAGTAAAAATGTGCCAAAGAATAAAATTGCGTTTTGCTCATCGGTTAATAATGTATCATCGGCAATAAATTGATCTATTAGTCGCTCTAAATCAGGGTAAAAGACCGACCAATCCGTTTTAACGACTTCGAGCGCTTCAACAGGTAGTGCGTTGCCATGTGCATTAGCTATTACCAATAAAGCTTGTTCTAAATTCATGTGAATTCCACGTTATATAATCAATGATGAGTGCATATGCCGAACATTATATAATAACACTACTTATTACCGCTACTAATCAAAGCATCAAATTACAAACGAAAAATCCTGACTCGATAAGTTGCGGCTTCAGAGAATGTAACGGGAAATGTGGGCAAGGTTTTATTAAACTGTAAAAGATAATCAGAAAATGTGTCCCCTTTTTTATCACTGATACGTTATACATATAGATACTGATAAAAAAGTTATTAGTACTAACAAAAATAGGAAATGTTATGAATGATTATATGTTGATATACAAAGGTGGCGACCCTAAATGGATGGAGAATACTTCAAAAGAAGAAATGGCCGCTAGTATGGAACAATGGGGGGCATGGATGGGTATGTTAGAACAAAAGGAACAATTAGTCTCTGGTGGTTCACCGTTAAGCTATACAGGTAATAGCATTAGCCAAGACGGCGTAGTCACTGATTTATCTTCTATTGAATTGAAAGAATTGGTCAGTGGATATTCAATAATAAAAGCTGCAGATATTGATGAAGCCACGGCCATTGCCAAAGAGTGCCCTATCTTTAACTACCCGGACATTACTGTAGAAGTAAGGGCTGTGATGTGTATTGATTGATATATAATCAATTTAATTAAGTAGGCGCTGCAGCTGTTGCATCATTAATCTATGTTCATGTTCAGTGCCGCCAATTTCTTTAGAACAATGAGCTTGTTGATAGGCAAGCTTTTCATTGCCAGCTTTAGCATTTAAATACGCTAAAATAGCCAGTGGCATATGTGAATTAACAAGCGCTTGATGACTTTGCAATAACGTTACGTTTTTAATTGCCTCATTCACCTTTCCTGTATGCCCAAGGGCAATTGCGTGATTGAGTTTGGCCACAGGTGAATCAGTTATTTTAATATAATCATCATAATAACTCACAATTAACAGCCAATTAGTCTCTGAAAAAGTTGCGGCGATACAGTGCTGTTGCGCAATTAACGCTTCGATATAAAAGCGACTATCTGTATTAGTAGCTTCAGTACAAGTTTTTAAAATATGATCACCTGTATTAATATATTCTTGTTGCCACAGGCTTCGGTCTTGTAAATCTAAAGGTATATTAAAACCATCTTGATCAACACGGGCATTGATACGTGCGATATTAAAATGCATCAATGCAAACAGACCTAACGTATCTTGATTAACCATTTTAGGTTCATTTATTAGCATTTTAACCAAAGCGATCGCTTCTTGGCAAAATTCAATATTGATAGGTTTTTTAGGATCTGAACTATAAAAACCTTCATTAAAAAGCAAATATAATACCGTGTGTACCGTATCCATAGCTTCACTGAGTTTATCATCGCTGGGTAATTCAAAACTGAGTTGCTTTAATTTTTCTCGTGCTCTTAATAACCTTTTCTTAACAGTCGCTTCTTTTAATAATAACGCTCGAGCAATGGCTCGAATATTAAAACCACATAACGACTTTAATATAAAGACGATTCTATTTTCTGCTTTGATGCTCTGATGACAACAAATGAAAATCATTCTAAGTTGGTCGTCTTTTATTTTCGAAAGTTTAAATTCTTCTTCGATGGTAAAAGCTAACGTCCATTCACTGAGTAAATATTGAGATAAGTCTTGGGATAGTTTTACTTTGGTTTTATCCGCTCTTATTTTATCAAGTGCTTTATTTTTAGCGGTTGTCATCAACCATGCAGCAGGATTTTGGGGTATGCGATGTTGTTGCCAATCAATGATGGCTTTACTATAAGCGTCTTGCATTACATCTTCTGCTAAGTCAAAGTTATGCACACCAAAAATGCGGGTTAATACCGCCAGTAACTTCGCAGATTGTGTTTTATAAAGTTGTTCAACAAGTGCATCAACATCTGTCATCAATTTAAGTTTCTATCCGTACCTGTATAGATCAACAAGAAAGATAACATCGTCATTCTTTTCCATCAACATACATTACTGTTACGTTTCAAACCCTTTGTGTATATATTTTTAATTTTTATAAACATGACAGACAGCGTCAATCTGATTTCAGTCGGTCATATTCGATTTTAAGAACCTTAGTTACGAACGGAATAGTCATTACTATCAATTCAATTGATTAGCAGTTTCTGCGATGAAGCTCCTCTGACAAAATAGAAATAATGACGCTATTTTAATCACAGGCCAGATCGATCTAAAAAAGAAAAAATAACCCACGTGGATTAGTCCGTATCTATTTCTTCCCTGGAAAATAAATGCCATTTACAATAATCATCATATTCCAATTATCGCCTGAGAATTTCTTACGAAGAATTTGCATTTCCCGATGAGAATCCTTCAAAAAGTTAGGTTTCAACCTATCCTCTGATTCGACTCTGCCAGCATAAGGTACCAAAAATCCACTCCAACCACTTAAATTCCACCTATCTGGTTCACTCCAATTTTTGCCATTATATATTCTCTCCCCTAACTGAGCAGAAGCATGAAATTTATGGAGATAGCCTGTATTAACATCTTCGATAAGAATGTCTATATGTCCGTGGCCAGACGATTGGTAATTCAACTATCTAACAAAAAGGTGTGAAATTTCAATTCAACCTCGACAAATAATATTGAGAAAAAATAAAGAGGGGCAGATCACTTTTAATCACTCTGCCTTCTTTATATTATATTACTCATGCTTTCAAATAAGCACTAACTACAGGTGGGGTTTTTACTATATTTCTGTAGTAACAAGTCGCTTGTATTCTGGTTGTTTGGATCCGATGTATTCCTTTTTAATAGCACATCTAGTCCGGTCGGTGAAAAGTAGACATCTTCGGGTTCACCATCATCAAGCTCAAGTATCCCATTAGCCTTCGGCTCAGAACTTCCCACATCATAAATCTCAATTGGTATTAAAGGTAGATCATCATATGATAATTTAAAGATTGTATTTGAATCGACAGAGGTCAAAATTGAAAAGTTATATGAATTTTTATCAAAAGTTTTAAATGAAGTAACAGTCATCCTATCTAAATCGAGCTTGCTGATTTTACATATTGTATCATCAGAAACGACACCGCCATAAGATGCACTTTCACACCAGTAAATAGTTTTATCAGTAATACTTAGCTTAAATAAAAATCTATTTGAGGGTAATTTGTACTGATATAACTCATTGAGCTCACCTGTTGCCTCATTGAAGTCTGAAATACTAAAATAGTCTTGTATCCCTGGAGTTGAACTCTTATTAGTTAAAATAACTCGAACTTTATCTTCAGAATTTAAAAATTTAGCTATGGTATTGTCAGGTAAGTGATAGTCTGTATATACAAAGGTTCTACCGTTATCACTTGAAACCTTTATAACTCCTTTATTATCATACTCAGCATTTGCGTGTGCCCTGTAAGTCATATATATATCATTATCAATTTTTGTCATTGAATTTTGAACACTGGACTCAAAGTAAGTCGTTCTGGTAAATAAATCTGCAGTCTTGGTGAGCATATTCAATTTAACGAACATTAAATCAACGGGGATCAAAGTCAAACCGGAATATTTATAATATGTAGGAAGTAAAAAAAGTTTATTATCACCGTCATCAAACATAGCAATATCATTTGTGGTTTCAAAGGTTTCTAAATCAGATATGTAATCACCAATCCTAGCTACTTCAATCGTAGTCACACCCTCTATATTCCAGCTAGTTAAATTTAAAATATGATGACTATTTGTCCATAACAAATAGTCCTTATCATCATACACAAAATGTTTTAATGGGAACCTACTGTTACGTTCGCCTAAAGGTATGTCTGCTGTTAAGTTTGTCTCAGAGGAAAGCGAGTATTCAAACTTATCCTTATCTGAGGTTATAAAGTGAATTATTTTTCTATGGTTCTTTTCTTGTGCACTTGAAATAGCACTATCCTCGAGAGTAAAAGTACATCTACTATAACTAGGAAGGCCTGAGATAGTAGTAAAAACAATTTTATTACCTACTATTTCATAATCCAAATTTATATTATTAGAATTACATATCAGTTCGACTTTATTTAGGTCCACATTACTGACATCGAAAGGGCTTAAAATAGAAATATTACTATTAACACCGACCTTCTGAAGGTGATTCGAAGGACAACTTTCCCCAACTGATAGAAAGAGTTTGGGATTAACTTTGATAACATGGGTAGATTCTGCTTTTGTTCCTAAATTATCTGTAACTATCACCTTAAAGTTAAAATTCTCTATGTCTGGAATATAAGGTAAAGTAATCGTTACTTTATCAGTATTGATGTTAGTTAATATTGATTGCGCCCCCTCAGTTTGAACCCATTCAATTGAATCGATGGTTCCTCCTAAAACACTGGTAACAGCAGTAAGCTTAATAATTTGCCCTTCTGTACCTTCATCGTCCCCTAGTATTGCAACTACAGGAATTGGATTTGGGGGAACTGGTGTTGGTTTGGTAGGCGAACTTCCTCCCCCACACCCAATTAATAGTAATATTAAAGCGACTAAACTTGGCGGTAACAATTTATTCAATTTTTCATTCCTTTAAAAATCAACATTTCATTCACATAAAGACAGGTATACATGATTTGATAAGTAACCAATTACAATATTAGAACGACTTGTATTTCCTAGTTATTATAGGGATATAATTACCTAGAAAATTATTTTTCTACAATGTATCACAGGAATAAAAACAAAACATTAACATAAATTTAATAAAAATATTTTTATGTGAATTATGGATAAGTTATTCTGTAGCCAAGACAAAGTTTGTTATTTAAAGTTGCACATTGATATAAATTGGTTTCCGTACTTTAATATCGCCATAAGTTGCAACGTTTAGATGAATAGTCCACATAATCCCCCTAACTCTTTCATTCGTACAATGGAGTGTTTAGGGAAACATCATATAAGTAATTATTTAACTACCGCTATGACGACGTTTACGATGGTCAATCTTGATACCAGCAGCTCTCCCCCTTTTTTGAACACTTCAAGAACTACGTTATAAACCTGATTTGTAATTGTTAAGAAATCAAAAACCCATCAATCTTTCGACTAACGGGCTTTTCTAAATGTGGCTGTGAGATAGAAATTTGAACTCTACTCGAAGGATTGGCGCTACAAACTCGTTTTCTAACTTTTATGAACCTTAAAAAGCAAAAATCCGCTAACCTTTCGATTAGCTGGTTCTTTAATGTGCCGGCAGAATGGGATGAGTGTGGGCACTGGTTTTATTCAATAAAGTCACCTTTGAAATAAAAACCTTTGTAATGGCTGAGCAACTAATAGATAAATATATCACCTTCCATAGGACGGTTGAACTTGCACACCACCGTTCATGGCAGCCGTTTAACCTAATGGTAATTAATGACAAGGTAGTAACTAAATCTCTATATTTACTCAAGACTTTAACCAGTCTTCGGGAAAATTCTCTTTTACCAATTGGGTAAGGCTTACACTGTTAATATTATATTGTTGACCTATCTCTTGAGCAAATTGAGAAGGCTGATGACTTCGTGCAATAATTAATGCTTTAGGGTATTTATCTTTTAGCCATAATGCGGCACGTAAATTTTCTTCTGCTGAGCCTGTACCCAAAATAATGATAGGCTCTGAGCTTTCTAAGTCGACATTTTGGCAAAGTTTATCCCAAATTTCAGGATGGGAAATATTGCCTTCTAAAATTTCTCGCTTAGCAAAATCCGTCAGTTTAAGTTGTTCGTCGACAACAAGCACACGCCGATGGGCGTCTTTATCAATAATAGCGATAGTATCAATTTCTTTTTTTGCATATTGAGACAGTTCTTCTAAAACGGCTTGACCAAATAGACCAAACCCTGCCATTACCACCACATCTTTAGGCTTAGTTTTATACAAATGTTTTATTAATTGACCATTAGTTAAACCAATAGCGGCAAGTTGATAAGAGTTGAAAGTGATACAGTCGTTGGCAACTTGTGAGCCATTCATAGAGCGCATAAACCGGATGCTATTACAGTGGATTATTATTTTGTTTTTTAAATTAGGAAAGCGTTTCAATATTTTATTCGCTGCATCATAACTTTTAAAGTTATCTTCCGTGAACAACAATACCTTCCGAGCTTTAGTAAGGTTTAAGCGATTAATAAAGTAGCTATGGGTGATGTCGCCAATAATAACTTTTGCGGAAAATTGCACTCTTAATTCATGTTCTCTAAGTTTATCAATTTGATTATCGATAATCACGACAGAGACTTTTTTATCTACATCTCTTAGGGCTTTCAAGTAGGTAATGGTCAACTCTCCTGAGCCAGCAATAACTATATGATTTTTAATTCGGTGCAGACGCCATTTATGTGGTGTGAGTACTCTTAGAAGAGCTTCTATTAAAGCTGACGCTGCGAGTATAGGGGAGCCAAAATAGGCAATCCATAACAAAGTCCTACCGATAGCGGGGCCACCTTGAGGAGTGCCTAAGTCTAATCCGCCGACAACAAACAGACCTAAGCTGTAATATATTTTGGTTAATATGTCAGCAGAATCAGCACTAGGACGCTCAGAAAGAGATACACCCATTAATAAGCCAGATAATGCCATTGAAAAAAATATGACGGCAACTAACCAGCGCCAACTAATATTCATTGCGCTTATAGACAAAACAGACTCCACGAGTAATTAAAATATTTAGCATAAGCATTATGATAACAAATTCAACCCTTTAAATACCTAACTTGGATCTAAATCTACTATTGATTTGATAAATCGGCTAAAAAAGGTGGTTTATACTATATATAATTAATACTCAAACAGATTTTAAAGACATCTAAGCAAGTTGATTTTGTGACCAACTGCCCTCTCCCTTTTGAACACTTCAGGGACTATGCTATAAACTTTATTTTTATTTGTTATTGTTCACAAAGCAAAAGCCGCGATAAAATAGCGGCTTTGCTAAATGTGGCGGTGAGATAAAGATTTGAACTCTACTCAAAGGATTGCGCTATAAACCCACTTATATATTTTAAGTATAGAAAAGCAAAAAACCCGTCAATCTTTCGATTAACGGGCTTTTCTAAATGTGGCGGTGAGATAGAGATTTGAACTCTAGAAGGGCTATAAACCCTTGCTGGTTTTCAAGACCAGTGCTTTCGACCACTCAGCCATCTCACCTGAATGTTTCAAAACAATTGCTTGCTTCA
>Ga0209395_1001825_pt1 | contig 29144 bp, 22 predicted proteins | sample GOMGulsemesocosm_3_FD_184635 | JGI IMG/M metagenome (GOLD analysis project Ga0209395, IMG submission 184635) | Methane-oxidizing microbial communities from mesocosms in the Gulf of Mexico - GOM9D Gulf of Mexico (SPAdes) (version 2) | ecosystem: Environmental > Aquatic > Marine > Cold seeps... | reverse complement strand
GCAATATCAATGGCGATTACGTTAGTATTGAACATGTATGACTCCCAAGTATAAGTTTTGTCACTTGATACGTTACTCCCAAGTGGGGGTGGGAGTCCATACATCGCAGTTTTTTGAGCGGGGATCTTGTTCGGCGCGCCGTTAAACCAATTTATTCTCGCAAAAAAAGGCCCTAGCAACAATTTGCTAGGGCCTATTAACTTGTCTTTAATTTAGTGCAGTGGTGGTTATTCACTCGACCAAACATAAGTCGCTTTAACTAAACTGCCATTTTCAAGATACACCAAATCTTGGCATATTTGACGCACCAGTTTAATGCCACGGCCACTAAATTGATTAGTCGGTACTGCCGATTGGCTTGTTGGGTCATTGTCTGGTATTTCAAGCCAAGGTGAAAATTCAAAACCTGCCCCGGAATCTAAAATTGAAATTGACAGTACCCCACCATTTTCAATCTTTTCATGATGCAGTCTAATTTTAACAAAACAACTATTGGTTAACTTCTCTAACCGTAGTTCTTTTTCTTCAAAATATTGAGCAAAGCCCTGTGGTGAGCTTTTAATCTCCGAGCTTAGCTTCAAGACTCCGTGATCTAATGCATTAACAAAGAGCTCAGTTAACACGGTATACAGGCTATGCCAGTGATCGCCCGGCGCTTCAATTTCGTGCAACTGATTCATAATAAGCGGGATCGGGTTAACCAAGGCTAATTTATGACCAACCAAAGAAAATTGCCAGTCCCATTGCTCATTTGAACTCGATGTTTGGCTTGCTGATAAATCTTCATGAAGGTGACTATTGTCTACCTGCGCCGGTGCCAAAAACTCATTATAAAGACTAATATCGCAATTAATATCAACCAATGAAATATCGTCGTCTTGCGGTAAGTCTTCGCAAAATACCTCTAGCGCAGCGATAATATGCCCTTGCACGTCATTATCGGCAAACCCTTGACGAGTGGCGTCCAATAACCGTTGCTCACCAAAAAAATCGCCTGCGCTATTTCTCGCTTCCACAATACCATCACTATACATAATGATCCGGTCGTGAGTACCTAAGGCAATAGTTTCTGGTTTAATTTCATTGAGCAAGTTAGCCGCGATGCCTAACGGTGGATGAAAAGACGGAATTCGATGCTTTAGCTCACCAGTTTTTGAGTCGAATACAAAAACATCTTCCATGCCAGCGTTCCAAATATGCGCCAGCTGTTCAGCAACCGAAAAAGACACCATCGACAACGCCAAAAACATATGGGTTGGCAGCAAACGATGCATTTTTCGATTGACTTGCTTAATAATATCAAGGGTGCCGTAACCTTTGTCTGTCATAGCCCTAAAGGTATCAGACAAGGGAATCGCCCCAATCGCAGAGCTTAAGCCATGGCCGGTAAAATCACCGAGCATGACATTAATATCGCCATTGGGACACAAAGCAGTAAGTTGCACGTCACCACTGAAAGTTTCAGCAGAACGCTTGAATATCTTAATCTGTTCTTCGGCGACGTTACCTTTTTCAACCACTTCGCTAAATAACTGCTCAGCGAGCTCCTCATCACTTTCGCGCTGATTTTTTAAGGTAAATAATTTGTGATATAAGTCGCCAATACGGAACATCGCATAGATACGTGCCCTAAAGATCGTCATCGAAAATGGTTTAAACACAATATCATCAGCACCGGCCTGAATACATTCAGTAATGCTTTGATCATTAAGGTAACCAGAAATAATGATAATCGGCACCAACCGATCACTCGATAAGGCTTTAAGCTGACGACAAACGTCAAGCACCCCCATCCCCTGAAGCTTATAGTCTAGTAATACCAGATCTGGTGGTTGCTGATAATATTTGACCATGCCTTGCATGCCATCACTTGCCACAACAGCTTTAAAACCTTCTGAGCGAATAATTTCGGCAAGTCGGGTACGAAAGTCAGGATTATTCCCGACAATCAATACCGTTTTTTCGCTATTATCAGCTAACACCAAGGCCACGGTATTACCTCACTATTTCGATTAAGTGTTGGAACTGCGCAATCTCAAGCACCTTATTAATGGCGTCGTTTGGCTTTTCGATCACGATTTTGCCCTTAATTTGATCTGCGTGTTCTTTAAGTAGCAGTAACATGCCCAAAGCCGATGAATCCATATAGTTCGCTTTACTTAAATTAAGGCGAAATAACGTGCCGGCGTTGGTACAGTCACAATAACTGTCTCTAAAAACTTTGTATTGTGAAAAGTCAAAACGGTCCGTAACCGAAATAAGAATATCTTTATCATCCTGTGATTTTGAGCTTACAATAGCCATATTTACTTCCTTCCCTTGATTAAAATAACTCTACTTCACCTTCTTCCATATCTTCTTGCGATACAGTTCGGTGTTCTTTAATTTGTGCAGCTTCAGCTCGTACTGAGCCACAAATAGCACGGATGCGTTCTACCTGAGATTCAATCGGCTCAGCATTTTCAGTCAAGAGCCTTAACTCAATGCTGATCTGATTAAATTTATCAATATTACCACTAACCGATTGCAAAGCCTGGGTAGTGATGTCTTCAAACTGGAGCGAACGGACCGCTTTGGCGACTGAATCATCCATGTCATCACCAATGTGAGTTAACGCGCCAATGGTTTCGGTCATATGGTCATTAATTTCGCCAACGGTTACTGTCATTTCGCTAATTTTAGATTTGGCTTCAAGTGTTTTAGTCATATCTGAAGAAGCCATTTCTTCGACTGAACTGCGCAAAATATCAATAGTTTCTTTAGAACCGTCAATGGCAGAGCGGATCTGGTTGTTTAAATCCGATGATGAAAAAGATAAGTTTCTCACTTCATCAGCAACCACGGCAAAACCTCGGCCAACTTCACCGGCACGCGCCGCTTCAATGCTCGCGTTTAGCGCTAACAAGTTAGTGCGACTGGCTAAGCCTTCAACATTTTCAAGCAAACTAAAAATGCTGTCGAGCTGCACCACCATGTCATCAATATAATTTAGGGTGGTTAAGCTTTGTTTTGAAGTGTTGATAACAACAGTGACGAATTCTTCGAGTAACTGTGAGGTGTCATTAACAAAGTCTTGCATGTTAATGTTTTCATCACAATCTGGCGCGCCGCCGGGACTGTTTTTTACCAATTCATTGAGCAGAGTATGCTGACGATCGGTCAATGACTTCATCTCATGAAATGAGTCACTCATGCCGCCGACGGCGCCTTGAACCAAATTAGTTGCTCGGTCAACTTCGCGTTCAATTATTTCTCGTTCGAACGCAAAAGTAAGCTCTAATTCATTATAAATTTCTGATAAGTAGCTATTAATGTCCGTAGCAGAATATGATTTTTCGCTAGCGTTAGCCTTAATGTATGAGGGAGCAGGTGCTAAGTCTTGATTATTATTGTTGCTGTCGCTGACGTTAAGTGTCGAGCGTAATAGTACAGCGAGCACTCCAATGACCACCACTTGGGCTAGCACCGACCAAACAAGGTCGAACTGGGCAATTTGAAATGCTACTGACAGTACGGCAGCGATTACAGCAACAACAATAAATTTAGGCTTTAGCACTGACATTTCTACTCCTTGGGGTGCGGGTCATTCCTTGACTAATTCTATTAAGCAGTGTTTCGGAAACATTTTCAAGAGAACTCTGCACACAATGTGCATTTAATTCAAAAGCTTTGCCTGGCATACCCCAAATCAAACTCGATTGCTCATCTTGAATTAGGCTGTAATGACCATGCTGTTTTAGTGATAACATACCTTTGGCACCGTCAGCTCCCATGCCAGTTAACAGCACCGAATATATTTTAAAGTCATTGAGCTTAATCAACGATTCAAACATCACATCAACTGAGGGTTTATGACGATTAACAGGCTCGCTATCATCAAGATGACACACCAGTTTATTGCCCTTTAATTTAACTTGTAGGTGCAAACCGCCACGAGCAATATAAACATTGCCATGTTTTATTTCTAGATCTTGGCTAGCTTCTTGAATGGTCATATTGCAGCGGCCATCTAAGCGTTTGGCAAATCGACGACTAAAATTCTCAGGAATGTGCTGAGTAATCACCACCGCTGGCGAATTAGCAGGCATGGTCATCAGTACATCGCGCAGCGCTTCCGTGCCGCCAGTAGACGCTCCCATTGCAATCAGGGTTTTTTGGCACTGGCTAGCATCTCCCTTAAAGGGCACCTGCTTACCAGTATTGGGGGTCTTAGATTGGATCCGAACCCGGGCCGCAAATTTAATTTTGTTATATAAGGCATTATTAAAGGCTGACAAGTTGCCCATTAATGTTTCAGATTTGGGCTTGGCGATAAAATCGACCGCACCAAGTTCCAACGCCTGCAGCGTAATGTCAGCGCCCTTTTCGGTTAAGGTTGACAGCATCACCACCGGCATTGGCCGTAGCCGCATCAGGTTTTTTAGAAAAGTAATACCGTCCATTTGCGGCATTTCGACATCTAGCGTTAAGACATCAGGTTTAAGTTCTTTGATCATCTCGCGTGCTTCAAATGGACCATCGGCTGCACCAACTACCTCAATATCGGGGAATTGCGTTAATACTTCGGTTAAGATCTGTCGCACTAATTTTGAGTCATCAACTATTAATACTTTGATTGGCATATTCTTCTTTCCTTAGTCAAATAGCTCAACATCATCACAATGGACTTGCTGCTTACGTTGCTGCTCTTGGAGCTCAAGTGCAAGGTAACGTTCATTGTGCTGACTTTGCAGCTTATGCACCAGTAAACGACCCGTTGCAACGTTATAGAGTATTTTTCGCGGCTGATAGCCGCCTAAGTCTTCACTGGTAATTTTGTACCCTTCCGTCTTTAAGAATGCTTTAATGAATTCAATATTGCGCTGGCCAATATCTATCATGCCGCCCATCATATTACCGCCACCAGTGAGCTTTATTTCAAAATTTTTCGGGTCGCCACCATATTTAATGATGACATTAATTAATTGCTCCATCGCAAAGACCCCGTAGCGATTTGAAGCGGACAAAATATCACAATCATTATCAGGTAAAATAAAATGATTTATGCCACCGACCCCAGCAATAGGATCTCGAATACAAGTACTCACGCATGAACCAAGCACGGTTGAAATCATTTCGTCCTGATTGGTGACATAAAAATCTCCGGCCACTACCTTAACCCCATAACGCTGGTGTTGAGGCATCCAAAAACGACGAATATGACTAAATTCACGGAATTTCGGCATATCTCGTTCTTGAGCACGCCTGTCATTTTCTGCCATCTACTACTCCCTACTTTTTCTTTTGGTACATTGTTCGCCCAAGCAAGATAAAGTTACTCATGTCTCTTGCTGGCGATTCAGAATGTCCAATGCACAATAACCCACCGGGTTTTAATTGCTTCTCCATGCGGTCAAATAATTTGTTTTGAGTTTTTTTATCAAAATAAATCATCACATTACGACAAAAAATTATGTCTAACTCTTCATCAATCGGCCAGTCGTCCATCAAGTTACAGTGGCTAAAACGCATCCACTTACGAATTTCTGGTTTGATAATAACGTGATCTTTGTTGTCCCCGGTACCGCGTAAAAATCCGAGTTTTTTGCGGGCAATCGACAAACCGTCAATCCGGTCTTGCGCATACACCGCCGATTTAGCCTTAGCTAACACATTGGTATCAATGTCTGTTGCTAGAATTTCGATATTCCAGTTGGCCAATTCAACGGCCGATTCTAGCAAGCAAATGCCTAAGCTATATGGCTCTTCACCAACCGAACAGGCCGATGACCAAATCCGTAACTTAGTTTGCCCCTCTTTAGCCAATTGCGGCAAATAGCTCTTGCTGATGTATTCAAAATGATGAGCCTCACGATAAAACGAGGTTAAATTAGTGGTCATGGCGTTAATAAAATGTCCAAACTCATCATCGGTATTGTCTAACAACTCGAAATACTGCTTAAAACTGACTAAATCAAGCGCACGAATACGTCGCACTAACCGGTTATACACCAAATCAATTTTATGATCAGCGAGCGAAATACCAGCATGGGCATAAATTCGCTGCTGCACTTGCTTAAAGTCCGCGTGAGTAAAATCAAACTCACGCCCCTTAGTCCGAGGAGCTAAAGGCCGCGGCCTCGCTCCTGTATTTGCTATCGTCATTAACTAACCCTCAGTTAAAACTCTTCCCATTCCATTTCAGCTTTGGCTGGAGCCGTTTTTGGCTTACGTTGAGCTGCAGGACGGTTAGCGCTAGCTGCGCGCCTGACCGCTGGTGCCGATTTTGTCGAAGATAATACACTGCCGCTATTACTATCAGTAGAAAAGAACCCAACCAACTGGCGCAGAGTAACGGCCTGCTCTTCCATGCTTTCAGAAGCAGCTGCCACTTCCTCAACCAAGGCGGCGTTCTGCTGAGTGCCTTCGTCCATGTCGGTAATTGCAACGTTAACTTGGTCAATGCCGGTCGCTTGCTCTTTGCTCGCTAAGGCTATTTCGCCAACGATTGATGATACTTCATGAATCGCACCAACAATTTCGGTTAAGGCACGGCCTGACTCATCAACATAACGACCACCCTCTTCAACTTTAGAGACCGAGTCGCTGATTAAGCCTTTAATCTCTTTAGCGGCGCCAGCACTTCGCTGAGCTAGGTTACGTACTTCGGCTGCCACCACAGCAAACCCACGACCTTGCTCACCGGCACGAGCCGCTTCAACCGCCGCGTTTAGTGCTAATAGGTTAGTTTGGAATGCAATTTCGTCGATTACCCCAATAATTTCAGAGATTTGAGTACTCGAGTTACTAATTTCACTCATTGAATGAACAACCTTGGTTGATATTTCACCCCCTTGCTCGGCTAATAACTTGGCATTTTCAGCCAGTTTATTGGCTTGTTGAGCATTGTCGGCATTTTGACGCACAGTCGCGGTCATTTCTTCCATGCTGGCGGCGGTTTCTTCAAGACTTGCCGCTTGTGATTCAGTACGGGTACTTAAGGTGCCGTTGCCTTTGGAGATTTCTTCGGCGCCAGAAGCAATTGAACCACTCGCATTACGAATTTCGCCAACAATTTCGTCCAGTTTAAGCATCGCCACTTGCAATGAATTATCTAATTGTGAGAATTCACCTTCAAAATTACCCTCCATTCGAGCGCTCAAATCACCTTCGGCTAATGAAGCGACCACCCGCTTAACTTCAGTCATTGGCTCGACAATCGCATCAAGCATCGTATTCATACCAGCGGCGATACTGCCTATAAAACCATCGTATTTAATGGCATCAAGGCGAGTATCTAATACGCCACGCGAGGCATCACGAATAATGGTTTCGACTTCTGACTCAGCGGCTAGCTGCTGGGTAATATCTGCCCATTCCACCACACTGCCTAAGCGGGTGCCTTGTTCGTCAACCACTGGTGAGGCAATTAACGAGAAGTTACGTGGCCCAATTTTTATTTGAGCTTTAAAGGTTGACTTTAGGCCGTCTAACATCCGGCGCTGATGTGAGGGATCTTTATGGAAGCCATCAATTGACGTGCCTAATAAAGTACGGGCATTAAAATTAGGTAAATCTTGGCGAATATCGTCTTCGGCAGACACTAACATGTCAACAACCGCGTCATTACAATAAATAATATTACAGTTATTATCGGCCATCATTACATTGGAGGTAACACGGTCAAGGGCCACTTTAATCCGGTCGGCGTTTTGTGCCAATTCATTGGCATTGTTAACTTCAAACCCCAATGAAATTTGGATTGATTTAACCTTGCGCATTAACTCGCCCATTTCACCTGACTCTTCAACGGGGATCATTGACGTGTAGTTGCCTTGGGCAAGCAAGTCTAGTTCATTGATTGCACGGTTAAGTGGCGTGACCACCGATTTTTTAACAATCCGTGAGCAGCCGTAGGCCAACGTTATAAAACCTGTAACTGGCCCTAATGATGAATAAAGTGACTCTAACGGCGACGCTAGTATGCCCAGTTTAATGCCAGCAGCCAAGGCAGCACTGCCAACGGTCCATTTGACTATCTGCGATATTAGGGTCTGTTCTTTGAGTTTGCTTGGCGACACAATGCTGGCTTCGCCACGATTTAGCTGGGCATATAACCGTTCAGCGTCTGCTACTTCCATGTCACTTGGCTCGGTTCTAACCGACATGTATTCAACTACGCGACCATCTTTAATTAGCGGTGTTACATTGGCTTTAACCCAATAATAATCGCCATTTTTACAACGATTTTTCACCAACTTAACCCAAGGACGACCTAACTCTAGGGTCTCCCACAAATCTTTAAAAGCCGCTTCTGGCATGTCTGGGTGGCGTACTATGTTGTGGTTTTCACCAACTAACTCTGCATTACTAAAGCCACTAATGTCAATAAAGCCTTGGTTTACATATGTAATTCGTCCTTGAAGATCGGTTTTGGTCACTAAATTCTGATTTGAACTTAAGCGGACCCGGCGATCTGTTACTGGCATGTTTGTTCTCATTCTTGTTCTCCCTGAACCGTCTGCAAACTAAATATAAATTAAGTGCAAAACTAACTGAAATTAGACTACTGTAAGACCTAGCTCTGCGGAGCTAAGCAATTCATCAACATCAAGTAAAATAATCATTTTATTATCGAGCGTGGTTAAGCCGGTAATAAACTCATCATCTATCACACTGCTGCCTTGTGGGGCAGATCTGACTTTATCCATATCAACATCGTAAGTTTCTGCAACCGCATCAACCAACAACCCCATAGAGCGAGTACGCCCAGCACTTTCAATGCTTAACACAATCACAATGCGCTTAAGCATGTCAGCATTGGATGACAAATTGAATCGGCTGCGCAAATTAATAATCGGGATAATATTGCCCCGTAGATTTAAAATCCCCTCGATATACCCCGGACTGTTCGGCACAAAAGTTGACGAGGTCCAATCGCGAATTTCTTGTACTTTTAAAATATCGGCTGCGTACTCCTCTCCGGCTAAAATAAAAGACAAGTATTGACGGCTGTTAATATGTTCGTTGTCAGCCATCGCTGCCGAATTTACTGGTGCAATACTCATGCAAACTCCTCACTAGATTGACCTTGTTGACTCAGATCAGGACTTAGATGTTGACTCACTTGCAAACTGCGCTGTTTGGCGGCATCTTTGGCTTTGGTCAGTTTAAGCGTCGCCAAGCCTTTAATGTCAACAATCAACGCGACATTGCCATCACCAAGAATGGTCGCACCAGAGATGCCTTCAACCGCCATGTAATTAGCTTCTAAGCTTTTTAGTACCACCTGCTGCTGACTTAATAAGTCATCGACCACCATTGCAAATTTACTGCCACCGTTTTCAACAATAATCACCATGCCTTCGTCTTGCTCGCGTGGTTTATTGGGTATCGCAAACAAATCGCGAATGTTATACAGCGGTATATATTCTTCGCGAAACAGATACAAACTTTCGCTGCCACCAATCGCTTTTAGTGCGTCGGGTGACACTTGAACTGACTCAACTATTGCAATCAAGGGCACTATGTACGTTTCATTGGCAATTTTTACTAACTGACCATCTAGAATTGCCAAGGTTAACGGCAAACACACGCTAAATACTGACCCCTTGCCGGGCGTTGAGGTTAACGAAACATGACCACCAAGTGATTCAATATTTCGGCGTACCACATCCATGCCAACCCCACGACCCGATAAGTCACTAACGACATCGGCGGTCGAGAAACCAGGAGCAAACACCAGATTATTAATCTCATCATCGGTTAAATTTTGTTCACTGGTGATCAGCCCTTTTTCAAGCGCTTTTTCATGAATTCGTTGGGTATTTAAGCCACGGCCGTCATCGCTGATATCGATGACAATATATCCGCCCTGATGATAGGCATTAAGGTGAACCGTACCGGTTTCATCTTTGCCTGCCGCGACACGTTCTTCGGGGGTTTCTAAACCATGATCAAGCGAGTTACGTACTAGATGAACCAGCGGATCGCCAATTTTTTCCATCACTGTTTTATCAAGTTCGGTTTGCTCACCTGATAATTTAAGTTCAACTTTTTTGCCCAACTTTGAGCTGACGTCGTAAACCATGCGTGGAAAGCGGTTAAAAACAAAGCTTATCGGCAGCATTCGGATCCGCATAACATCTTCTTGCAAATCACGGGTATTGCTTTCGAGTTGACCTAAACCTTCACGTAATTTGTCAACCAAATCGCCGCCATCAACGCTAAGTTCTTCGCCAACTTGCTGTAACATCGCCTGGGTAATAACCAGTTCACCAACGCGGTTAATTAAAGCATCAACCTTGTCAATGCCAACCCGAATTGAACCGCCGCCTTCAACCGCTGGTGCTTTTTTTGCGGGATCTGCTTTAGGCTCAGCTGAGGCTTTCGGCACATTACTGGTTGATGGAGCATTTGGTGTTACAGCAACCTCGGCGGTTATTTCAACCGCTGAGGTTACTGATTTAGCAGCTACATTATCTGTGTTTTCGACGCGTGATATAGTAAGCTCACAGTCGTCTTCAACCCACTCAAACACTTCAAGAATTTCTTCTTTTGGACATTCACTTGTCAGCGTAAGCTGCCAATGTAAATAACATTCTTCTGGATGTAATTCGCCAATGGGTGGCATTTCACTAACATCGGCTTGCTTGGTCAAAGGCCCAAGATCTTCCAGTGCATGAAAAATATGCACGGGGTCATTGCCGGTTTGCAACATTTCATGCTTGGGTTTGAAGTCGATATGCCAGACTTGTAGACCATCGTCAACATCGTCTTCAACCTCATCGTATTCAATGTCATCTTCCGCCTTATTATCGGTGGAACCGGCAGCATTTAAGGTAAGTTCTAACCCGGCATGTACTTCGCCAATAACAGGTTCATTGCATTCAATGCCATCTCGTGATGCTTCAATAAGGAGTTTTATACAGTCAACTGACTTAAGTAAGAGGTCAACATCGCTTTGACATACCTGTCTTCTACCATCACGCATTTCGTCGAGCAAGGTTTCTACTTCATGAGTAAAATCCGTAACTCGGTGAAAACCAAAGGTACCTGCACCCCCTTTAATGGAATGCGCGGCACGAAATATGGCGTGAATGGTATCATTATCTCCCTGCTCTAACGTCAGCAGGCTTGATTCCATAAGCTCCAACCCCTCGAAACTTTCTTCGAGAAAAGTTGGTATAAACTGCGATAGATCGATACTCATATAAGTACTACCTTATTACACGTTTAATGGTTGCCAATAATTTGTCTGGATTAAAAGGTTTGACTAGCCAACCGGTGGCGCCAACTGACTTGCCTTTCATCTTCATGTCGGCTGAACTCTCGGTCGTTAACATCAAGACTGGGGTAAATTTAAATGCAGGTAACTGTCTTAGTTCTTTGCACAATGCAATGCCATCCATTCTCGGCATATTTACATCAGTAATCACAAGATCAAACTTGGACATTTTGGCTTTATTAAGCCCGTCTAAACCATCAGATGCTTCTACAGTTTCATATTTTTGTTGCTGCAACGTGAATGTAACCATGTTGCGAATTGATGCAGAATCATCTACTACTAGGATCTTGGCCATGAGACTCTCCTAATTACGATTATGAATTGGTGGTGAGCAAAATATCAGACAAACCCAAGTGCGCCGCACATTGAGTTAAGCTGTCTGATGGATTTTGCCAAGTAAGTTTATTGGTTTGAGTTGATGCCTCACTGATAAGTGCGACAAGCAGTTGCATACCGGCGGTATCAATGCGCCGAAGTTCGCTGGCGTTAATATTGATCTGTTGCTGGGGGGCTAATTGACTAAGCTTGTCAACTATCGAGGTGTGAAAATGGGTCACCTCAGAGATATTAAGCTCTTCGGGCAGTGTTATTGTTAATGCATCCATGCAACGTCCTTAGTTCTTACACTTTTTGGTTAGGCACCAGTGTTTTGGTGTTCCGGTATATCAACCGATTCAACCTATCATAGTAATGATATTGACTTAGAGTCAAGTAGATTTTTAAGCCATTATAACTCCAAAACCACTCTCTAATTAATAATTTAGGATGAGAACAAAGCTATTAGCTCATTTTTTTGATAAAAAAACAAACGAACATCAGCCTGTTTTGGCAGGAATAGGCGCTGGAAACAACACTGACAAGTGAACTAACGATGATGGGTTATGACACGTACTGCAAAAGGTCCTCGATAAAAAGAACTCGAGGAAGACGACTGTTTTCCTCGCAGTGTTTTGAGCGGGGATCTTGTTCAGCGCGCCGTTAAATCAACTTAACGACCTAGCCTTTGGAGTTCCTCGATAAGGAGATCACGAGGAAGACGACTGTTTTCATCGCCAGCCGCGCAGTGTTTTGAGCGGGACTCATTTCACTGGGCTGGCCGTTCTTAAAATTAGATAACCGACAACACCTGATAAACATGAACCAACTAAAATGGCTAATTTATCTGCAAACATAAATTGCAACGGATCGCTAAAGGCTAACGAATTAACAAACAAGCTCATGGTAAAACCAATACCAGTTAACACAGCCACGCCATAAAGCTGGGTAAAATTACTGGTATCAGGCAATTTTGCAAAGCCCATTTTGATCGCAATAAAACTAAAACCAAACACTCCAATTTGCTTACCAATAAACAAACCAGCTGCAATGCCCATTGGCACTGGAGTTAGGATTTGTTGTGCTGAAATCTCTCTAAAATCAACTCCTGCGTTAACAAACGCGAACAACGGCAAGATAAAAAACGCGACCCAATAATGCAAGTCGTGTTCCATGGTTTTGAGCATCGATTTGTCAGTACCTTTGGTCGTTAATGGGATGGTAAACGCCAACGCTACCCCAGCTAAGGTCGCATGTACGCCAGATTTTAGAACACTAATCCACAATACTACGCCAACCAAAATATAAGCCGCTTTGCGGGTAACTCCCAGACGATTCATCATCACTAGTGCAGTTAATGCCGCCGCAGCAACTGTGATTGACATCGTTGATAACTCGGCAGTATAAAATAGCGCAATGATGATAATCGCACCCAAATCATCGATAATCGCCAGTGCCATTAAGAATATTTTTAGTGAGACTGGCACCCGTTTACCCAGTAGCGACAATACGCCAAGGGCAAATGCTATATCGGTGGCGGTCGGAATAGCCCAGCCTTGCGTACCGGCACTGTCTAAACCAACAAAATATAAATAAACAGCAGCGGGTACGACCATGCCGCCTAATGCGGCAACACCCGGTAAAATAACCTGTGATATCGACGACAAATGCCCTTCAATCAGCTCGCGTTTGACCTCAAGCCCGATTAATAAGAAAAAGACCGCCATTAGGCCATCATTTATCCACAACAACAGGGGTTTGTCGATGTGCAGCGCGCCAAACCTGATCTCAACGGGGGTATTGAGAAAGGCATCGTATAATTCAGACAAGCCGGTATTTTTAAGTAATAGGGCAACAAAAGTAACAAAAATCAATACCAAACCGGCAGAAGATTCTTTCTTAATAAACTCTTCGACAGCTGTCATGGTTTATTTCCTTAATGATAAAAACAATCAGTTTAGGCAATAAACCATGTTATGTCGACATAATATGTCAACTTCTGTGGCTGAATGTATCGTTACAGCGACTTTTTATCTATTACACTGATAATTTAGCGAACTTGGTCATAAAGGCAACCAATGCTTCAACCCCTGCTAAAGGCATAGCGTTGTAGATGCTGGCACGCATGCCACCAACGCTACGATGGCCTTTTAATGCCATTAAACCGGCTTCTTCAGCCAATGTTAGGAATTGGCTATTTAGGCTTTCATCAGTCAACATGAAGGTGACATTCATGCGTGAACGCAGACTTGGCTGGACTTTATTGTAATAAAAGTCGCTGTTATCGATAAAATCATATAATAAGTTCGATTTCTCAAGGTTACGCTGTTCAATCGCTGGTACGCCGCCCTGCTCTTTTAACCACTTAAAAACTTCACCAGCTAAGTACCAAGCATAGGTTGGTGGGGTATTAAACATTGAGTCGTTGTCAGCCATTAACTGATAATCAAAAATCGATGGTGTATTGGCCTGCGCCTGCCCAATAAGATCGTCACGCACAATCACGATAGATAATCCTGACGGCCCAATGTTTTTTTGAGCTCCAGCATAAATCAGGCCGTATTTAGACACGTCAATCACTCGCGATAAAATAGTCGATGACAAATCGGCGACTAACGGCGCTGCAACGTTAGGCTCGTCAAACATTTCAATACCATCGACCGTTTCATTAGGGCAGTAGTGAAAATAAGCAGCATCGTCAGACAACTGCCACTGGCTTTGTGATGCTACGCCATTAAGACCATCGGTGGTCACTGGCTGTGCTACCACGTTAACTTCACCGTATTTTTTAGCCTCAGCCACTGCGGCTTTTGACCACGAACCCGTAATTAAGTAATCGGCTTTGCCTGTTGCGCCCATTAAGTTAAGCGGGACTGCGGCAAACTGCCCGCGTCCACCGCCGTGACTAAATAGCACCTTGTAGTTATCTGGAATATTCATTAAGTCACGCAGGTTTTGTTCAGCCTCTTTTGCCACTTGCACAAAATGCTTGTCGCGGTGGCTAAACTCCATAATCGAGATGCCGTGGCCCTGCCAATCAACTAACTCTTGTTGCGCTTTTTTCATTACCGCCGGTGGTAACATTGCTGGACCGGCACAAAAATTATAAACCGTTTTCATTGTTAACTGCTCTCTGTGAAATATTAATAATATTGGCTATGTTGTGGTTAAGTGGCTAGCAATAAGCTTGGTGAATATTTGATGTGCTTTATGTCTTTCCACACTCTTAAGTTTTGACGCTAGCACACCAGTTACTTTTCTTTGCTTCCCCAAAGAATAAGTAACCAAAAGAAAGGCGACCCGCGAATTAGTTGCTAATATTCAATCGAATAACCGTTTTAACGGAACCGCTTTAAATGCGCATCCCTGCGCAAAAAGCTAAAAAATCGTCCCTGATTTTTTTCCTAACGGTTATCCGATTGAATGCAACTAAAACGGGGATTACAACCAATCGCAACTCACGATGATAGTTAACTAAACATAGCCAATAATACTATCGATGTTCTTTTTCGTAGTAAAAAAAAGAGCGCCCGGAGGCGCTCTTTATTGGCTACTAATCCTCGGCTGGAGGCTCAGTGGCTTGCGGTTCGTCACCGGCAGCAGCGGTAGCTTCACCGTCGATGGTCTCACCATCATCAGTTGCTGGCAACTCGGGCTCTTCCATTTCATCAATCCGTTGCAGTGCGACGACTTTCTCGTCTTCAACTGTTCTGATTAATGTCACGCCTTGGGTATTACGTCCTACGGTTGAGACTTCGCTCACTCGAGTACGTACCAAGGTACCACGGTTAGAAATCATCATGATTTCGTCGTTCTCTTCCACTTGAACAGCGCCGATAACCAAACCATTACGTTCGCTAACCTTAATTGATACCACACCTTTAGTCGCACGACTCTTGGCAGGATAGTCTTCTAGCACTGTCCGCTTACCGTAACCGTTTTCAGTTACCGTTAAGATTGGGCCTTCGCCATGAGGAACAATCAACGAGACCACTTTTTGGCCTTCGTCTAGTTTCATGCCGCGAACACCCGTTGCAGTACGGCCAAGTTCTCTAAATTGTGACTCAGAACAACGTACAACCTTGCCCTCGTCAGAGAACAACATCACTTCACTGCCAGGGTGCGCAGGTTTAGCTTCAACAGCAGCAATTGCTTCTGTGGTATCGGTCGCTTCAACAGCATCAGCCGCTTCAACAGCTTCTAATGGGCCATGTGTTAGCGCCACACCGATAAGTTCGTCGTCATCACGCAGATTAACAGCAATAATACCGTTAGCACGAGGGCGTGAGTAAGCTGACAGTACGGTCTTTTTAACAGTACCGGCTGCTGTGGCCATTAAGATGCACTTATCATCTGAGTATTCACGCACAGGTAAGATAGCGGTAATACGCTCATCTTTTTCAAGCGATAATAAATTGATGATTGGCTTGCCACGTGCCTGACGTGAGGCCAGCGGCAACTGGAATACTTTAAGCCAGTATAATTTACCACGGTTTGAGAAACACAAAATCGTATCGTGAGTATTGGCTACTAACAGACGCTCAATGAAATCTTCATCTTTCATCTTAGTAGCGGCTTTGCCCTTACCACCACGACGCTGTGCTTCGTATTCAGACAATGGCTGGTACTTAACATAACCTTCGTGTGACAAGGTCACGACCACGTCTTCTTCGGTGATCAAGTCTTCAAGCGATAAATCATGACTTGAGTTAGAAATTTCGGTGCGACGTTCATCACCAAACTCTTCAAGCATTTCGTTAAGCTCTTCTTCAATCACTTCCATCAGGCGCTCTGGGCTGCCCAAGATGTGTAATAACTCAGCAATGAAGTCTAACAGATCTTGATACTCGGCAATAATCTTGTCGTGTTCTAGACCGGTTAGTTTGTGCAAGCGTAAATCAAGAATAGCCTGTGCTTGAGTATCTGTTAGGTAATATAAACCATCACGAATACCAAACTCATCTTCTAACCATTCTGGGCGGGCCGCATCGTCACCGGCTTTTTCAAGCATCGGTGCAACATTACCTAGTTCCCAACCTTGGGCAACTAACGCCACTTTAGCTAACGCTGGAGTATTCGAGTTACGAATAAGCGCAATAATCGGATCGATATTGGCTAATGCGATGGCTAGCGACTCTAAGATATGAGCGCGATCGCGGGCTTTGCGCAATTCAAATACGGTACGACGGGTAACAACTTCACGGCGGTGACGAATAAAGCTATTTAGCATCTCTTTAAGGTTAAATAACTTAGGGCGACTGTCTTCCAGCGCTACCATGTTAATACCGAACGTAACCTGCATCTGGGTTTGGGCGAATAAGTTATTTAAAACAACTTCACCAACATCGCCACGCTTAATTTCGATAACCATGCGCATGCCGTCTTTGTCTGACTCATCGCGCAGCGCACTAATGCCTTCAAGCTTTTTGTCACGAACCAGCTCAGCCATTTTTTCAATCAGCCGTGCTTTGTTAACCTGATAAGGCAGTTCATGAACAATGATGCTTTCTTTACCAGTCTGGCTAACTTCGATGTCTGCAAGGGCACGAACTTTTATCTTGCCACGCCCGGTATGGTACGCATCAACAATGCCCTTACGGCCATTAATAATGCCAGCGGTTGGAAAATCAGGTCCCGGAATAAATTCCATTAGCTGCTCAATGGTAATTTCTGAGTTGTCCATTAAGGCCAAACAACCCGAGATTACTTCATTGATGTTATGCGGCGGAATATTGGTTGCCATGCCAACAGCAATACCTGACGAACCGTTAATTAGCAGGTTCGGGATCCGAGTGGGCATAACCACTGGGATTTGTTCGGTGCCATCATAGTTTGGCGCGAAATCGACGGTGTCTTTTTCTAAATCAGCCAACAATGAATGGGCGATTTTTTTCATCCGGATTTCGGTATAACGCATCGCAGCGGCCGAGTCACCATCGACCGAACCAAAGTTTCCTTGGCCATCAACTAGCGGATAACGCAGCGAAAATGGCTGCGCCATACGTACGATTGTGTCATATACAGCAGTATCACCATGGGGGTGATACTTACCAATAACATCACCAACCACACGGGCTGATTTTTTGTACGGCTTGTTCCAGTAGTTTCCTAAAACGTCCATCGCAAACAAAACGCGGCGATGTACGGGTTTAAGTCCATCTCTTACGTCGGGTAAGGCACGACCCACGATTACACTCATCGCATAATCTAGATACGAAGTTTTAAGTTCGTCTTCGATATTTATCGGCGTTACACTATTGGCCAACTCAGTCATAAACAGCTATGGTCCCTGTGTCTATTAAAATAGTACCCTAAACCTTTGGTTGATTATTGCTTTAATCTAGGTTCAAGGCGTAAAAGCAAGTCGCCAATTCTAGCATAGTTATCCATACTTGCTAGCCTTGAGCTGGCAAATTTTCAACTCGTCTTATAAATGATGGCCAATCGCTGTTTTTATTATCATTGTTTCGTTAAATATGGCGTTATCTGTACGCTAAAACCATTAAATATTGCGTTCAAAAAGCCAATTTAAACATTGTGATTGCGGATCTATCAGCCGTATAATGTCATTTTTGACGCCTCAAGAAGTATAAGTTATGCAAAGCAATGAAAATGTTGATCATCAGGAAATCGAAAAGTTTGCCGCTCTGGCACAAGCTTGGTGGGATGTGACGGGTGAATTTAAACCCTTGCACCTGATGAATCCTACTCGCTTAAATTACATCAGCCAAGGCAGCGATGGCCTGTTTGGTAAAGCCATTGTTGATGTAGGTTGCGGCGGTGGCATTTTGTCTGAGTCGATGGCCAAGCTCGGTGCTAATGTATTGGGTATTGACATGGCACAGGAATCGCTCGATGTTGCAAAATTGCATGCGTTAGAAACATCGGTCAGCACTGTACAATATCAAAAAGTTACGGTTGAAGAGCTGGCTAAACAGCGCCCTGCTTCTTTTGATGTTGTCACTTGCATGGAAATGCTTGAACATGTGCCTGATCCGCAATCAGTGGTTCGCGCTTGCATAACACTGGTAAAACCTGGTGGCCAATTGTTTTTTTCGACTTTAAACCGCACCAATAAAGCTTATTTGTTGGCCATTGTCGCCGCCGAACGTATTTTAAAACTGGTTCCTAAGGGCACCCACCATCACGACAAGTTTATCAGGCCAAGTGAACTGATTCGTTTTGTCGAAAACGCTGATAGTCGTTGCATTGATGCAATTGGGGTTCATTACAATCCGTTAACCGAGCAATTTAAGGTCAACGATGATCTGTCGGTTAATTACATCTTGCATTGCCAGCCTAACGTTTAAGGAACTCGCTATGTCAGCGCCACTTTACTTAAGAGAGCAGCCGATCGATGCCTTGTTATTTGACCTTGATGGTACTTTGCTTGATACCGCCGCTGATCTTGGTGCAGCAGTTAATGCTTTGCTAACGCGCGACAACCGAGAGTTACTAAGTGAGCAAGTCATTTATCAAACGGCTTCACAAGGTGCATTGGCTTTAATAAAAGCGGGTTACGGCAATGATTTAAGCTTTGAGCGTACAGCCGAATTACGGGCGCAGTTTCTCGAGAGTTATCATCACAATATCAACGTTAATACCGCGTATTTCGCAGGCGTTGAAACGATGTTACATTTCCTCAATCAATCTCAAATCCCTTGGGGCATTATCACTAACAAGCCTTACATTTATACCAAAGCTTTATTACAGCACTATCCATTGCTCGCTAATGCGCAAGTAACCTTGTGTGGCGACACGATGGCAGTTAGAAAACCTAACCCACAGCCTTTATTGGTGGCAGCAAAGTCTTTGGCAATCATACCGCAACGCATTGCTTATATAGGTGATGCATTAACCGACATCGAAGCGGCCAATAGTGCTGCGATGGTCTCGGTGGTTGCAAGTTATGGTTATATTCCACATGGTGAGAATGTTGCCGACTGGAACGCAGATTTGATCTTGACACATTGCAATGATTTGTTATCGGTGTTATCAACTCGTTAGATCCGTTAGCCATGAATAAATCGCGCCACTTTTGCCGATCTTTAGTTAAATTTATTTTTTATTTTTTATGATTTAAAATTGCTTTTTTGTTGGCTGCGTTGCTGATTATCTTTGCCATGATAGTCAGCACTAACCTTAGATAAAACCCACAGTTTATCCACAATTTATCCCCATCGATATTACTTGCAAATTTAGTGCAAGCACACTATCTTGTACAAAATTAATTATTACCCCCTAGATGTTGTGTATTTTGTCGACGTTATCAGGATAAATAGCCAATGGGTTGCTTCCAACCTGTTCGCTCTATTTACTAAAAACTATTAATACCGCTCGATAAACGGCAAGGAATTGGCCTCTAATTACTCATCTATGCAAATCATGGAATTTGAACAACAATGAATACGAATATTTTGGTCACCAAACGCAGCGGCAAACAAGAACCTATTGATCTTGAAAAGATCCATAAAGTGATTACTTGGGCAGCCGAAGGTCTTGATAACGTCTCGGTATCTCAAGTCGCTCTTAAAGCACATATCCAATTTTATATGGGCATTAAAACCGCAGAAATCCACGAAACCGTTATTAAAGCGGCTGCAGACCAAATTTCAGAAGAATCACCAGATTATCAGTTTATGGCAGCCCGTTTAGCGGTATTCCATTTACGTAAAAAAGCCTATGGCCAGTTTGAGCCACCGCATTTGTATGCGCATACAATAAACCTATGTGAACAAGGGCGCTACGATCAGCATTTATTAAGTGATTACACCCAAGCTGAATTTGACCAAATGAACAAGGCAATTGACCATTGGCGTGACATGAATTTTAGCTACGCCGCGGTTAAACAGCTAGAAGGTAAATACCTACTGCAAAACCGTGTTACCGGTGAAATATACGAAAGTGCTCAATTCTTATATATGCTGATTGCTGCTTCATTATTCTCGAAATACCCTAGCGATACCCGAATGGATTATGTGATCCGCTTCTACGATGCAGTATCACAATTTAAAATTTCATTGCCTACGCCTATTATGGCCGGTGTGCGTACTCCAACGCGCCAGTTCAGCTCTTGTGTATTAATTGAGTGTGATGACAACCTTGATTCAATTAACGCCACTTCAAGCGCAATCGTTAAATACGTTAGTCAGCGCGCAGGCATTGGCATTAACGCTGGTCGTATTCGCGCCTTAGGCAGCCCAATTCGTGGCGGCGAAGCGTTCCACACCGGTTGTATTCCGTTTTATAAGCACTTCCAAACGGCTGTTAAAAGCTGCTCTCAAGGTGGCGTTCGTGGCGGTGCTGCAACATTATTCTACCCATTGTGGCACCTTGAAGTTGAATCACTGTTAGTGCTTAAAAACAACCGTGGTGTTGAGGAAAACCGTGTTCGTCACATGGATTATGGCGTGCAGTTTAATAAAACGATGTACCAGCGTTTGATCAAGGGTGGCAACATTACGTTGTTCTCACCAAGTGACGTTCCTGGTCTGTATGATGCTTTCTTTGCTGATCAAGATAAATTTGAAGCATTGTATGTGCAATACGAAAATGACGACAGCATTCGTAAAACGACTATTAAAGCAGCTGAGTTATTCTCGTTGTTTGCGCAAGAACGTGCGAGCACCGGTCGTATTTATTTACAAAATGTTGACCACTGTAATACTCACAGCCCATTTGACCCAAAAGTGGCGCCAGTACGTCAATCTAACCTATGTTTAGAAATTGCGCTGCCAACTAAGCCGCTGCAAAGCTTTGATGATCCAAACGGTGAAATCGCTTTATGTACCCTTTCAGCCTTTAACCTTGGTGTGATTAAGTCTTTGGACGAGTTAGAAGAGCTGGCTGAATTGGCTGTTCGTGCTTTAGATAACTTGCTGACTTATCAAGATTACCCAATTATTGCCGCTGAAAAATCAAGCCTAGGTCGTCGTACTTTAGGGGTTGGCGTAATTAACTTTGCTTACTACCTCGCTAAAAATGGCGTTAAGTATTCAGATGGCAGTGCTAACCGTCTAACCCATGAAACGTTTGAAGCAATTCAGTTTTACTTGCTTAAAGCATCAAACAAATTAGCGAAAGAAGTTGGTGCGTGTGAGTTGTTTAATGAAACAACCTATGCACAGGGTGTTTTACCGATTGATACCTACAAAAAAGATCTTGATAAGTTATGTTCTCCTGCACTAAATCTTGATTGGGAAGCTCTGCGTCATGACATTAAGTCTCACGGGCTGCGTAACTCAACGTTGTCGGCATTAATGCCGTCTGAAACGTCATCGCAAATATCTAACGCAACTAACGGCATTGAGCCACCACGTGGTTTAATTAGCGTTAAAGCCAGTAAAGATGGTGTGCTTAAGCAAGTAGTACCTGAATACTTGCGTTTGCGTGAGCAGTACGAGTTATTGTGGAATATCCCTTCAAATCAGGGTTATTTAGAATTAGTTGGTATTATGCAAAAGTTTGTTGACCAGGCAATTTCAGCCAATACCAACTATGATCCAAGTCGTTTTGACAGTGGCAAGGTACCAATTAAGCAGCTATTAAAAGACTTACTGACTGCTTATAAGTTAGGTGTTAAAACTCTGTATTATCATAATACCCGTGACGGTGCTAATGACGTGCAAGGCGATATTGTTATTGAGCCTGAAGACGACGGCTGTGAAGGCGGCGCTTGTAAGATCTAACAATCTTAAGCTCGTAACTTTAATGCTTAATAAAAAGGATGTGTTTACCACATCCTTTTTTTTCGACCTAAATCCATTGCCATCAAGTATTATTCATTGCCATCGATTCCCCACCGCAAAACGATATCACAGCTTATTTGTTGAATGCTGCTTTGTCACCCTATTGTCGCTAATACCAATGACATTAGTTATGTTCCCGTTAACTGTGTCTGTGTTTTTTATTTATTAAATATCAATTAATTAAACTTTTAGACAACTTAGCAACGACCATCAAGTTCCCGCTTTAAGTTGCCTCACTATAAATGCCTGTTAGGAGAAAAATTCAGGGACGAATTTTTAGATTTCCGCGTATGCGTAGCCAAGGATGGCGCAGGTAGGGCGACGCAGGATGCCAAAGCCGAGATGCGCATTGAAATCGGTTCCGTTTAGACAGGTATTTATAGGGAGATCAGTAACTAACACGGGTCGCCTTTCTTTCGGTTACTTATTCTTTGTTAATCTCGTCCATGAGATTAATCGCTGCGCGACCAGCTAAAGCTGTCCTAGAATGTTCCTGACATTCTAGTGGCGAAGCACAAACTGGTCTCGAACCAGTTTGAACAGCCGCAGGCTGGCCCGTAGGGTGAAATACAAGGATGTATTTCATAAAGAAAAGTAACTGGTGTGCTAGCGCCAAAACTTAAGATCGCGGAAAGACATAAAGCACATCAAATATTCCCCCAAGCTTATTGCTAGCCACAGTTAACTACAACATAGCCAATTACATTGATACTACTTGACAATAAGTCAGATTATTTCGATTTATAGCAATTACAACAAGGAGGCTCACAACCTTGGTTGACCTTTAAGTGACATAACTTGGGATAAGCTATTTAGTTATGCCCCAAACAGTGTTGCTACGGCGAAAAAATAAAGCCGGTGACTACACAATCAATCCGATAAAGATAAGTCGATTAAGGAAAAATAGAGGTTTCTATGTTAGGCAAATATCTTGCTGTTTCAGCATTAGGATTAACATTGCTAGGATGCAACAACGATAACAACCCGCCACCAGTAAGCCAACAAGGCAACTTCTATGTGTCTGATGTCGGTATGCCAACGGCAACGCCAATGGCGCAAAAAGATCAGTTTACGCTCGACTATATTCTTCATGTCGAGCAATTCCAAGCGGTGGATGTCGATATTGATTTTTATATGATCGATACCTCTTCGACGGCACCCGATGTTGGCGATACCAGCGTTGATCTAAATAATGCCCACATGGTGATGACCACGACCATCGAGCAAGTGAGCAATGGCACCTACGCATTATCGATTGATATTATAGTGCCCAATACGCAAGGCATGGCTGGCGATTACATGATTGTCGCCTTAGTTGATCCCAACAATGAGTTTGCAGAAACCAATGAAGAAGACAACTGGCCAACGCTAGAGATGCTCGAATCGATGACTGCCGATGAGCGCGATGCCATGGCAGTAACAGCCTATTCTAGCGAGAGCATGATTGTAACTGCGCCCGTGCCAAACGACATCATGATTGATGAGCACGGGTTTGGTCAGGACAGCATTATTTTTGACGTCCCCGACCGAATGGGTGATTCAGTGTTAATGTCTAATATCGTCGGCTATCTTGAAGCTCGCTATAGTGGTCAAGGCATGGCAAAAGCGTTATTACATGCCCAAGTGCTGATAGACAATAACTGGCAGCCGCTTAACTTTTGGAAAATGTCATCACAAGCAGATGGCAGCGGCCAGTACAGCGATTCTATTTTGTATAGCTTCGATGAAGATTATAATGAAGCGCATATGGGCTTTGACATTGCCTTTAATCAGCAAGATCTAGAGACCTTACATGCTAACTACGATCCGTCGCTGGACAACGAATTAACAATACGCCTTGAACTTACCCCCGATGCTAGCATGGGCTTTGATGATGCCGTCCCAGAAAACAACGTGGTTGAAGTTACGATCCCTTATTATTTTTTTGAAGAAAGCGCACCAGCTCCCTCTACGCCCTCACCTGTCGCACCAGCAAAATTCCAGCAATTGCTATCAAGCGCTGCGCCTCAGTATGCCAGCGGCGCAAGTTTTGTTGATTTAAATAAAGGGTACAATAAAGTCTACGGCAACAAGTCAAAGGTAGCGGCGCAAATAACCCTTGAAGGTGGCGTATCGATTGACCCGATTAGAGCCGGTGGCTCTGCCTATGCATCAGGTGCATTTAACGTTTATATGTTTAAGGCCAAAAACACCATTGTTGGTGTTGATTTTTCAGCTGATGCCTATCTGTTAGACGAAACGGGTTATCTGCTTGAGATGACCTTTTTAAATACCACAGTATTCTCAACCGAAAAGACCCAAAAGCGTAAAAAAGGCTCGATTCCGACGTGGTCGGTCGGCTACGAGAAAAGCTGGGAGCGCTCACGTGATATCGTAAAATCTCGCTTCTTTGTCGGGCCTATTCCGTTAAGTGTCAGTGCTGGGGTTAGTGGCAGTGTTGGTTTTGGGATCGAAGCGGGTTATAGCGGTGTGTTATTTGTTAACGGTGATTTATTTAGTGCCAGTTTTGACGCCTATGCCCGAGGCGGCATTGATTTGTTAATCGTTGAAGCCGGTATTCAAATTGCGATGACCATTATTGAAAATAACTTTACCCTTGAATCTGGCTTAGGTTTGGCGTTAGCTCAAGATAACCTACAACCTGAAATAACCTACTATGTCGGCTTAGTTGACGAAATAGATGTGATCAAAGGTAAATTTGGTCTCTACGCCGAAGTTCGCGGTATTAAGTGGTGTAAACGCTGGATATTTTACTACCCGTGCGGGATCCGAACCACTCAATATGATTTTTGGTTCTACCAAACGCCAAGCCTATTTCATAAAGAGTTTACCTTGTTTGAACGCGAAGGATCTATCGCCCTATGAAAAAGTTAGCAGCTTATATTCTGTCTGCTGCCACCTGGCTAATTGCCAGCCCGGTGTACTCTGCAACCTGTCAGTTACAGTATCAATTAACCATTGATACCAAAACTACCTTCCATTTTAAGGCGTTACAGCCCAGCGAATAAAACTCAGTACCGTGCTAAGTCTGATGCCATTGTCGAGCGCCGCAAGCGGTCAATGGTGGGGCGTAAAAGCCGATAACCTAACCTTGTCGAGCCAAGGTGAAGCGGCAAACGATCCCGATTACCAAATCCCATTTGCTTTACTGCGGGATGAATCAGGGCTGATTAGCCAATTTTGGTTTAACAAACACACCACCAGCGAACAACAAGACAAACTCAAAGGGTTGGTTTATAGCCTGCAAATTCAACACCCGCCTTTTGCAGTGGCCGTAGAAAATGATGGTGTCGGTCAATACCGTGTCAGCTATCAGCTACGCGACGACCAAATTACCAAAGAAAAAACAGCCTACCAGCTATCAGTCAAGCAACAGCGCGCCATCGACAGTGTCGATATTATTTCATCACACAGCAACGCGCAGCTTAATAGCTGCTGGCTTGAACGGCTCGAGAGCAAAGAGCAATTGCATTTTAGGCAGTTTGACGATAACTACCAGCTACAAGTTCAACAGCACTATCTGCTTGCCCCGCTGTTACAACCGATAGCAACATCGCTTTGGCAGCTGCCCATCGACAAGTCACTGTGGAAAACAAAAAAAGCACCGCCGCTTAGCCGACAAGCGCGTGAAGTTTTGACCCAAAATTTTATCAGTTTTTTGACTAAATCCTCACTGATAGAAATAGCAGCACACGATTTAGCAAAACAGTTAAGTCAATTTGATCAGGTACTCGATACACTTTTTCCTTTATTGATGGATAATAATTTTAGTGATAAGGATAACGCTAGGCTCTATCATGCGTTAGGTCTGCTTGACAGCGCCAACAGCCAGATATTTTTAGCTCAAGTGATGGCGTCAGACGACTTTGATGAAGTCAATAAATTCCGCGCGATGCAGTCATTAGTTCAAGGCGCGGGCAAGCTAGATCCCACCGCATATCGCCTGTTAGTAGAATTAATGGATCAAGGCATTAGCCAAGATCAATCCCTTAATGATGCCCTGATATTTGCGGCGGGTTCAATGGTTCAATTTAGGCAGGACGATCCCTTAATGCTTGAGTTGCAAGATAAATTGCGCGCAGACCTAGTTAATGCGCCAACACCACACGCTAGAGCAACCCTGATCACCAGCCTTGCCAATACCAACAACAGCGACAACATTAACGACATTGTGCCTTATAGCCAACATAACGATCAGCAAGTGCGGCGCAGCGTGGCAAAATCTTTTGCGAATTTACAATCAGACCAAGTGTTTAACGTGCTTGGGCAGATGTTTGAACAAGAAAGTAGCACCCGAGTGAAAACCGCTATTATCAATTCGTTAGGCCATTACCCACTGACTACGAAGATGATAAATCACATAAAAGATCAAGCAAAACAGAGTAATGATCACGCCCTCCGTCGTGCTTCAATTAATGCGATGACCAAGCAGATTAAAAGCAATCCACAGGTTAAAAATGATTTACGTCAGTTACTGGGCTCAGAAAAATCACGCCAAAACTTTGAAGCCATCGTTAACGCCATTAATGCCAAGGATTAATATAATTTATCATGGTTAAATATTTATACGTCAGCATCATTAGCTTACTGCTTAGTGCGTGCGGTGGCTCGTCTAACAGTACTGCGCCAACACGCACAGCGAGCGCACCACAAACTCAAGCAGCGATGGTAGCCGATGATTTTGTGGTGCAGTCTCCTATCCCACAAAATATAGTAACCAGTTATAATCTCGACACCAATTACTATAAAAAAGTGATTATGGTGTGGGGCAACCCGCTATTAAGCCCAAGTACTGTTGATGATAAAACCTTAAAAAATGCCGCAGAAATCGTCGCAAGACAATTGGGCGATCAAAGTCTTGCACCAAGTTATGCCACCAAAATTCGTGATAAATTGTTCCAGCAATATTTTCGAGTAATGGTTTATTCGGTGAACAGCAAACTTGGCACCCAAGAAATTCCCGAATATAAAGATTTTCCTGCCGAAGATGCTTATGGTGCCACCAAAGCATTGCCTTTTATTGGCCTAAGTGAACTCAACAGTGATTATACTCGACTTGATAATAAACAAGGCAATAGCTTGGTGCATGAGTTAATGCATGCGATCCACTTATTGGCATTGGTCGACCTTATCCCTAATTACAATCAACAGCTAAAAAGCGCTTACAATAATGCACTTGCTCACGATATTTGGGATCCAGCCACCTATATTAGCAGTGCCAATGAGCGGGAATATTTAGCCGAAGGTGCTGAACTGTGGTTTGAGTGGAATACCAGCTATATTGATTTAAGCCGCGAGCAGCTTGCAGTAAAAGATCCTGAACTTTACGACATTCTTGCCACCACGTATCAAAGTGATATTAACATGCACCAAGAGTTATCATTTGTGCAACCTCTTATCAAGGTACAAGCAACATTCTCGCGTGAAAAGGTATTAAGCACTAAAGGGGACTCAGCACTTTCCGATAATGATTATTTATATGATTTACCGAGTTTTGTCCCTAGTGTCGTCGCCGACAATTCCCCCTATCAAGTCAGCTTTTTAAGTTATCAGGGTTTTAGCGATGACATCAATCGGTATATTCACAGCGTTGATGTCAATAACGATCCGAATACCGTCAGCTTTGGGCTGGTTGATGTGCGCACGTCGGGCAATGGTTATGTGCATGACAGTTATCAGTTGTTATTACATATCCATAATACGCTGATGCTAGATTGCACGATTAGCAAGCAACAACTTATTGATCTGGTCGACGACGATAATATTGTGAATCTTGATCAGAGTAAGCAGCTTTGTATTAGTGATTATCAGCAGGTGGCTTTTTAACGCAAGGATTGGTGTACGTTGCATATTGTGCGTCGGTTATCGGGTTAGGTAAATCGTGGCGTTGATATAGCGCCTCGATTTTTCCGGTTTGAGTTAATGACATCATCCTTTGATCATAGAGTTCTGCCAGCTGCTGGCCCCGTGCGTTTTTAGCAAAGCCCAGAAAACTATATTCATTGCCGATGGTTTGCACTTGATAATCAGACTTGTTCGCGCTGTGATCGCTTAGGTACTTTTCAATACCGCCGAGTTCATCCATATAAAAATCGGTGCGATCACGCGATAACATGCCCCACGCTTGAGCGTGGACATTAACCTCAATGTAATTCATGGTGACTGGCAACAGCTGATCATAATTATAACCCCGGATCGCCACTACACGTTTGTTTTTGAGGCTGGCTACTCCATGCCATTGCGCAATGTTGGATTTTTTATAAATCACCACGGTACGCTCATTAGCCACTGGGTAATAAGGTGTTAATGCGGCATAGGTAAGACCTAACTGGCGTAATTTACAATGATTATAGACCCCTATCATCACATCGATATGCGCGTTTTGTTCCTCTAACCATTGCGCGCCTCGTTTAAATGGCGCAATGGTCACGCTAATTTGATAATTTAACGGCTCATAAATCAGCTTGAGTAAATCAACGTATAAGCCGCTGCCATCAGCATTGACATAGCCCTCCCATACTGGGTTGACTAATTTAAGGGTTTTCATTGCTGGCGGAACCGGTTTAGCGGCAACGTTAGTCAAAGTACTTAACAACACGCTTAACGCTAACAGTCTCTTTTTCATAATAACTCACTCATATAAATGAATGTCAATCTTAATAATAGTTAAGGTTGACATTGCATCAATAGTTTTCGATTGTAGACTTTTTCTTACAAAGATTAATATAAGCGGCATATTGCGCATCAGAAATTGGATTGGGCAAACCATGACGCTGATATAACTCTGAAATTTTATTATTTTTCAGTAAAACCTC
>Ga0209395_1001824_pt1 | contig 29148 bp, 19 predicted proteins | sample GOMGulsemesocosm_3_FD_184635 | JGI IMG/M metagenome (GOLD analysis project Ga0209395, IMG submission 184635) | Methane-oxidizing microbial communities from mesocosms in the Gulf of Mexico - GOM9D Gulf of Mexico (SPAdes) (version 2) | ecosystem: Environmental > Aquatic > Marine > Cold seeps... | reverse complement strand
AATGCTACAAAGAAACATAAAAACAGGATCAAGTTGTGCTTGTTGTGCTATAGGGGCATGCAAAGCTTGTTGATATAATTGCCCTACTCTATTTTTATCATAAAATTCAGGAAGATGTTTCAAGTCTATTAGATAACTTTGAAACATCTCAGCTAATGGGCCACTATTTCTTAAACTAGCGGGACTACTAATAAACGCCTTTTTAGCAATCATTGAGTATTGCTTAGGCATGTATTTAGTGGCTACATCACGCAATATACGTTTATCGACTGTTCCATCAAACTTGTAATCAAGTGGCAAGCTATGGATAAACGCCACCAGATTATTATCTAAAAAAGCAGGCCTTCCCTCTATACCATTAGCCATCTCAGTTCTATCTGCTAAAGCACCCAGGTTATAAGTCTGAAAAACTGAGTGATAATGTAATTGCTGTGCAATAGTGATCGAATGTAAATCACTCCGAATTTTCAAGTTTGAAAAGTCATTAAATGTTGCTTGCATTTGATATTCAGCAGATCGTAAACTCGTTAACAACACACCATTTGCTGTTGCATGAACTGCTTGCGAGGGCAAACAGCCGAGCTTATTTTTCACCCGATGCAGATGCGAATGCCAAGCCTGAGGAAGTTTTGAAATATCTTGGTAAGGCGCGCTTAAATCTTGCCTGAAAAAACCATAACCGAGCAGAGACTCATCTGCGCCCTCTCCGGTTAATACTGTTTTTTGTCCCGCCATAGCAAGTTGTTTACTTAAATACAGTTTTGCAGCGATGTTGATATTAGGAATAGCCATTTCAGAATGTAAAACGGCTGACTTTAAATTGTCGGCAAGAATATAATCATCAACAACAATCGTTTCATTATTTACCCCAAGCTGTTTTGAAAACTGTTTTGCTTGCAGACTCTCATCAATTGCTTTGTCTGGAAAGGCGATGGTATAGGATTGGAATGAGTCAGACAGACCAGAAGCGATTGAAGTAATGATTGAAGAGTCGATACCACTGCTTAAGTAGCTGTTGTTTGTCTGGCCTTTTAATAGGCGCTTTTCAACAGCATCAACCAATAGCTTTTCAAATTGAGTACAGGCTTCACTATAACTTAGCTCTGTAGGGGGGAATAGGCTGGGGTTTAAAGGAGAATGCTCAAGATAAGGGGTAAGTGTCAACTCACTACCAGATATTTGCACAACAACACCCGGCGGTACACTATAAACCCCTTCAACAAATGTTTGTGTTGCGTCCTGTAGAAAATACTCAGCTCCTGATAAGTAAGCTTTATTCCACTTTGATGGCACACCATATGCTAATAGCGCTTTAATTTCCGATGCTGCAATTAACTCACCATTTATATGCGCGTAGTACAGTGGTTTAATGCCATGACGATCACGGCCAAGGTAACTTCGTTTGCTTTTTGTATCGTGAATAACAAAAGCAAACTCACCATCTAACTGCGCAAGACCAGCGATTCCATATAAATGAAACTGGTGTAACAAAAACTCACTGTCACTAGCAGTATTAAACTTGATACCGACAAATTCCAGTGAATTACGTTCATTATAAAGCTCGCCATTAATCGTAATCACTAATGGATTATCGCCAATGCCACACATAGGTTGTGTGGCATTTTCTCCCCCATTAATTTGCAATCGGCTATGGCCTAATGCTGTCCGCTTCTCTTCACCAATCCAGAAACCACGGTTATCTGGGCCTCGCCTATTCAACGTGCTTAAAGCATTGTCAAACAAGCGTTGATTAACCTGTTTACTAGGAGAGTGATAAAAAATAATGCCACACATAACAGACTCTTTAATAATTAAAAAAATGAATTCACTACTAATAAAACAACATTAAAACAAATATACGATAAGTATATTAACTTTATCAATACGTTAGGTTGGAGTCACAAGAATAGATAATTGAAGGTTTAAGGTGTTACGAAACAGCACAAAATGGATACTTAGCAATAAGTATCCATTGCACTACAGGTTATTAGTTATTGTCTGTGTTTAACAGGTGAAGGGGAAACCAGGGCCATCGGTGTTGTAACGCGTCAGTGCTAAAATATCACTGGCTGCATCATCTGGTCTGACAGGTAGTGATAAAACCAAACCTAGTGGCGTTGAGTCAAACATTTCACCATCTTTAATCCATGCCCAATCCCAGCTTGCCGAGATTGTTTTTATATCATCTCCTTTGGTGCCATTTGAAGCAATGATGCTGCCATTTTCACCATCTCGTGCCACGGTGTAAATAGAGCCATTTTCATTTTTGTAGCGCTCAAGGAATACAAACTCTGCTAGCGGATCTTCTCGAACTACTAAGTCAACATCCCAAGGGTAATCATAACCTAACCAATCTTTTAAAAGTGAAACGGATTGTTGTACTGGTGGGTATTCTGCTGCATCACTATCCGTTACGAATAGATCTCTAAATTTGTCATTTTCCCAAATCAATGCCAGCGCCGAAAAGATTGCCCCACCAAAATCGGTAAAGTCTTTTTCACTATCACCTAGGTCATAGCTAGTCTGCGGAATTAACACATCGTTATCATAAGCATCTGTACAGCCAGTATCGTATGGCAAAACCGGTGGCATAATTGGCGATTTTGGTAGCGGATGTTTATCTTTATAATTTAAAAACCAAGGTGCAAGATTATAATAACAAGCAGCGGCTTCAGTCGCGCTCCCTCTTGTTGGTTTTGTAGGTACATACAAAACAAATTTATCAAAAGAGAGTGGCGTCACCATGTATACGCCTTGTAATGCGTTATAAAAGGGTCCGGCACCATCATCTGTTATAGAGAAGTTAATCTCCCATGGGCAGGTATAACCAAAGGTATTTTTAAATACTTTAAGCGCATTATTTTCCTTACATAACGCGGCTTTGAATGTTGGGTCTTCCCAAGCTTTGGCAATCGCTTTCAAATATGTTGTTCTAAATTCCAATAAATCTTTCGTTAAACTCATTTTTTCAACCTTACTTTAAAGTGTGGAGGATTATTATTAAATTCACTATTGATTACTTGATCTGAAATTACAGATTAAATAGCGTTTAATGACTATAGTCCGCTCTGACACTATGTAGGATTAATAAGTCAAAATGCTGAATAATGTCACATATTAAGCAATTACTCAGCAGGAAAACAGGCGAAATAACAAACAGGACATACAATTCTTTTTCGATGATTTCCATAACCACCTCCAACTTAAAATACACCGTACAATTTATAGGTTAACTATTGTCTTTTGGGGGCCCTTGATATAAATATGCTCTAGCCACACGGCTTTGTTATAAGCTTTATCGTACCTACTCCATTGCGTAATTCCCAACTTAAGGCTTTCTAACTCACTTGAGTTAATCTTCAAGTATTGCAAAGCATCTTGACCAATTTTGCCATCAAGTAACTCGATTGTTGAATTTGCTACTTGTTGTATTTCCTCATGAGACTTCGATGACTCTATACTCGTATTGACAGATACCTCTAAAAAATTCAATTCATTAAGTAAAGAAGGTATTGTAAAGGCAACATTTGGGTTATCGACATTCTTCTTTAAACTATGGTTAAGCAGATTATCAAAGGCAGTTTCATCAATAAATAGTCCCATATTATTAACCACGGATAAACCATTCCTTAATGCAATTTTTCCACCAGTTTTTAATATACGGTAGCACTCTTCTAGTACTGTAGATAAAGGGGTTAAGTACATGCAAACCGCATGTAAATAAACTAAGTCAACACTATTAGAAGCAAACGGTAAAGCATCAGCATTTGACTCGATATATGATAAATTGGGCTGGGTTGGGTTAACAAGCGTCAACTGATGAAGATCTTGGTCAACTGCAAATACCCCAAGCCTACCACTTGTGTTAGCAACCCAACTTGCCAATGCACCATTGCCACAACCAATATCAACAATGACACCTTTGCTAGGGATTACGGGCTCTATAAACCGAGAGCCATCAGTAATAGCACGCTGTTTAAAACGTTCCATCATCACTTCACCATGACCTAATGAATAATTAGACATTCTCAATTAAGTCCAAATTTAATCGTGGTGTAAGTTCATCAAATTGTTCAAAAAATACTTTCCCCACATTCTTTGGTTGATGAGAGTTAATGCATTTCAACACAAACATTTTATTTCCTGCAATCTCAGTCGTCCCTTCAATACAAAGTTTCATCTGTTTATCACTGATCACCGGCCCTCTTATTGTTTTTACTAAACCACAGGAATTTCGTAATGCCTCCTGTGTAATTTCAAGCACCCTTGCAATGGGAAGCTTAAAGTACCCTGTTGGACCATAATTGAATTCAACAAAAAGATAATATGGCACCATGCCAAAATGAACCTGTTTTTTCCAAAGACTTGCTAATACCTCAGCATTATCATTAATGCCTTTTACAATTGGACCTTGGCAACGAATAACAACACCCGATCTTAAAATATTATCAATGGCTTGCTTAACAACCTCGGGCTCTAGCTCTTTCGGGTGGGTAAAGTGAGCGACAAACGTCACGTGTATATTACATTTCGTTAACTCATTAAAATAAGTTAATAACTCTTGAGCATCATCATCAGTGGTATAGCGATAGGGCCACCAAGCTAACGATTTTGAGATAAAACGAACTGATTTGACCTTTCCATTTGCAACAATTGGCTCCACAACTTTTCTAATGTTGCTGGCACTCATTACCATTGGATCACCACCAGAGAAAATAACATCTTCAATTTCAGGGTGTTGCTCAAGATAATCCAGTACCTTTTCATCGTTGGAATAGGTATAACGTGCATCTTGTTCAACTAAAGGCATCCAGCGGTGGCAATAAGTGCAATAAGAGTGGCAGGTAGATGCTTTGGTTGGAAATAGCTCTAATGTCTTTGGGAACAGATGATAAAGCCCATCAATTTGAATATGGTTATCGTTTGTGGGCATATGGGGCGGGTAAAGGTTTCTTCTTGCCACTAACGTCGCCATTTCAACCGAACTATTATCGGCAGAAACTTCAATTCGGTTCTCTAAGCGTTGATAGTCTTTCTCCAATACCATTCCACGCTGAGGAAAGATAAGTTTATAGAAAGGATCATTGTCTAAATCCTCCCAGTTGATGAGACTGTCAATCACATAATCATTCACTTTGAAATGTAATATTTTGGTAACAATATCAAATTCGTTTTGTTGTTTTTTTGTTAATTTTTGATAGTGAGGGGTATTTTTGAAACTGTTTGCCGAATAGGACTTATATTTCATAGATGCTTAGCTTATAGATGATTCTAAAGAGGAATATAGGTTACACAGTGTGTAACCTATATTTAATTTAACAAGAGAAAACGTATGTCTTACCGGTACAACAATAATCAGCTAGTGCAACAGCAAAGTCAGTAGCTTCTTTAGGTGCTTCTGGAAGCGTTAAAACTACAGTATGATCGATACCACCTACACCTTCCCAGCCATTGCCACCAGAAGATGGGCGAGAATATACACCTTGTTCATCACTTTCAGCATCTATCGTAATTTGTCGCGTACGACCAGCCAGTAATATATATACTGATGAAGTTACCCATTTTTTCCAATCTTGACTACCAGACTCTAAGCTACTTAAATCAACTAATCCCTCTTCAACCAACGCTGTTTTAACATCGTCAGAGTTATCAGATAACAAGTTAGCATACCAAATATCATCAAGGCTTGGGCTCACTATATCTCGATAGCAACCACTTTCAATGAGCACTGCATTCTCTGCACTAGTCGACTCTTTTTTATATAACCAAACTCGAGCAATTGTTTTTGACCAAGCAGTTCCGAAACTTTCATGAATAAAAAACTTAACATTTTCAGGTGTATTACCTTGAGCACTAAAATTAATCATATATTGTCTTGTCCTTAAATTCTTAACACATAGGGTAAATTTTGTTTGAAGCTTTATAATCAGACAATGCCACCGAAAATAATGCAGGATCATTTGGTTTAGGTGGGATGGTTAATACTACAAAGTGACCAGTTCCATTGATTTTATCGTTCCAGATATTTTTTCTGGAATAACCATTCTCTTCATGAGCGCAATATTTATTACTTTCAGTATCTGAACAATCACCAGCTTGCACTTCAATTGAAACAGGTTGACTTCTTGTTCTAACTATTATTTTAGTGAAGAACCATTTTTCCCAATTTTCTTCTGCAGCATCAGCATTTGCTAAATAAATAAACCCCTCAGCTTCCAACGCTTTTAAAGTTTTATGCGGATTTTTAGAAAGAAGATCCATATACCAATTATCTTCTTCCGTCGCATTTTCAACTTTTTCACCATTCTCTATTTTTAGTGCTTTTTCTGAATAATTTTCTTGATAAGCCCATGAACGACCAATTACATTAGGCCAGCATAAGTACCAAGTTCTATCGACAAAAAAACCAATATTAAGAGGTTCATAATCGGGATTAGCTACACTTTCATTGTTTGGGTTTAAATTCCCCATGGAATTACTCCTTCAATTTACGTTGATGTTCTCGGTTATAAAGTTTATAAATGCTTTTTCCCCTGATTGCTCGCACCAATTAAGAGTCTCAGTTAGCATTAAATTAGCAGTCTCTTGATTGCCATTATTTTTATGAGTTAATGCTAATAATGCATCATAGAATGAGTGCAAATAGGTTTGATCCGACTCAACTCTCAGCTTAGAAAACTCTTCTTGGAAGTCTGTTTTACCTTTAGCCCAATCAATAATTGCACGTGAATAGCTAAACAAAAATGAGAAATCAGGGTTTTCACTAAAGTAGTTCTCTTGAATTTTCGCTTGGAAAGTTACTGATTGCTTGTCATTATTTAGCGCGAGGATATACATTTGGTAGCAATGGCATAGCGCTTCTGACAAGCCGTGTTTCAATTGTTTTGAATGAGCCATACCCATATCAATATAGTGCTGAGACTCTTCAAACTTTCCAAGCAGAGCTAATGTTAACGCTAAATTAATTGCAGCATGACACATAGGATCTGTACCATTGACTGAACTTATTTCAAAATGTTCATCTTGCTTGTAAATGCTAATTGACTCTAAAAATGCTTGTTCTGCTTCAACTAAATATCCATCCGTAGTCAGACATAGCCCTTGTAAAGATAACCCATCTACTAAACGCCTATGGCAATTAGTCAACCTAGCATCAGACACTAATTTTTTGGCAACTGACATTGCCCCAATACGATCAGAACGCATGTGTAGTATTTGTGCTTCTCCCCATTGCCGGCTGTGATTGACAAATATATCTGTCGAGGAGTCATCTCCAAGTTCTATTAATCTCGATGTTATAGACTCGTTTCGAGATAATAATTCACTAATGCTTTGACTTCCGTAACCTTCATAACTCATTAATACAGGTACAATCAATTGATTCAATAGCAGTTCGTTACTCAATGAAGTTGACTCGTTATCTATATCACTATTAATAGAGATAATTGAACGTATATATAATTCAGAGTGTTTTGAAAAATTGGTACTTGCTAAAAACTGAGCATGTGAAATGCCATACTGAACACATTTATCTAGTACTTGGCAGTTTAAAAAATGATAAGAGATAATGTCGTTTTCAGGTGTTTTGTGTTTATTTTGAGACTGCTCTAAACATTTTGCGATACTTAAATGATTTTTTTGTTTATTAACAATGTTCATGCCTTCATAAGCCGCATCTCTCAACAACGCATGTTTAAAGATGTAACTATCACCCGAGACTCGGCGTTGTTGTAAAATAACATCCGCACTCACTAATTCCTCTAAATCGGTTTGCAGTTGTGCTTCACTGTGATTTGATGTGGCAACTAATAGGTCGTAGTCAAACTCTCGCCCGATAGTGGCGGCAAGCTGTGCTGTCTCTTTACTGTAAACTAGGCTGTCCAGTTTTTGTTGTAGTGAATCTCGTAAAGTCGTTGGTAGTTGCTCTAGTTTTTCGCTGTTGATGAAATCGGTAATACCATTGATATGTTGCACCAAGACTTTCTGCTTAAGCATATCCACTAACTCTTCAATAAACAGCGGAATACCGTCGGTACGACTCACTACGGCATCGATTACTTTGACTGACACATTTTGGTTATCAAAAAGGGTATTAATGAAGTTTTTACTGTCCTGCTCAGTCAATTTATGTAGCTCAACGCTTTGATAAATTTCACTATCAAACATCTCCGGCAACGGCAAACGAGAAGTACTAATAAACAGGTTATTACTGTTATTAAACGGCTCCGATGACGATAAGCTATTAATGAATTCGAGACTGGTCGGGTCGGCCCAATGCATATCTTCAAACACAAATAGGTTGGCGTGTAGGTTATCGCGTTTATTTAATAGCGCAGTTAAAGTTTTAAAGAGTAACTGTTTCTGTAAATCAGGACTCAGTACACTGGGTGCCATCTCCTCACTAAGTGGGTAACCTAACCAGGCAGCTAATATCGGTAGAATATCTTCGAGGTTAATCTCTTCAAAGAGTGATATTTCAGCGCTTAACGTAGCAATTGCATCAACCGCAGATAAGCTATTTAAAGCATATTTAAATTTTAAAATATTAAGAATTGGATATAGGGCGTCATTAATGTGCTCAGGTAAACATTGGCCAATAAAATGGGTGTATTGAGCGCTTTGGTTTCTGTACTCAAAGATTAAGCGCGATTTACCAATGCCCGCTTCACCAAACAGATGGGTTAGTTTATTAACATTGCTCTGCTTTTGCATGTTAAGCAGGCGGTCTATCTCTTGCTCACGACCAATAAAGCGGTGATTATTTTGAGCTGTACGTAAAAATCCAAAGGCTTCAACTTGACGTTCAGCCATTAAATTAAATAACGCCGTAGAGGTTGAGGAAACACCTAATGGTTGCTGAGTTAGCGGATTAAATTCGATATAACTTTGTAGGATTTTCTGCGTTGTATGTGAACATAAAATTTGTTCTCTTCCCGCTAATCTAACCAGTTGCAGGGCAATATTGGCACTGTCCCCTTCCGGTGTTGCATCGGCATAACAGGTTAACAGGCCAGTATGGATACCAATTTTAATATCTAATTCAATGCCTTGGTTAATTTTTAGCAATGCGTTACGTTTGTTAAGATCACTAATTAAATCCAGCGCCGTTCGAGCACAAAGACGTGCATCGTTATCACTGGCTGCTGGGTAGCCGTAATAAAAAAGTAACGTGTCTCCTAGTGTACCAACATGAAATGCCCCATAACGAATAGCGGTATCTAAACATTGGTTTTTTTGATCACGATGTAAAGTATCAATCACCTCGTGATCAATCTCTTTGTCCTGAATAACATTGACGTTTAAGCGTACCGCCATCACAGTGAGCTGCTTACGCTCTGTGTGTCCTGTATTATTAAGAGCAGAGCTGTTAGTAATGAGCGTGGTATCGTTATCCATTGCGATACTGACACTGCTCTTGTTAGTCTGCATATCCCCGACTAAATTAGCAACATTGATTTGTTGAATTTCGTGGTAAAGATCTGGCGCATTGACACTACGCAGGTGTGCTTTTTTCTGCAATACACGGCGCAATAAAGCCGCTAATGGGTGTCCCACAATTGCACTCGGCAGTGCGACATTTTCTTGGCTCAGCTGCTTATGAAAAATAGAAGCAAGGTTAGAGCCAGACATTGCAGGTTTACCCGTTAAACACTCTATAAATACTAACCCCCAAACATATAGGTCAGTTTTAATGGTTGCAGGCTCGCCACGTAGTTGCTCTGGCGAACTATAAGAAGGTGTACCAAGGGTTTCTTGAGTCAGGGTGATGCTTTTATAATCTTGTACACGTGCTTCGTTAACCAAAGTACCGATACCAAAATCTAATACTTTGACATGTAATTTTGCAGCACTTTCGCTAAGCATAATATTCGCGGGTTTAATGTCTCGATGTACGACACCTTGCTGGTGGGCATGTGCTAAGGCATCTAATACCTGTGTCATCACATCGGTCGTTTGGTTAGCCGATAATGCCCCCGACTCGGTTAAGTGCTGTTTAAGGGTTTTACCCTCTACATATTCAAATACAGCAAAGAGTAGCTGTCCACTCTCACCTTTGTCTAAAAGGCGTACGATATTAGGGTGTTGTAAGCGACTTCCCAGGAGTGTTTCACGTTCAAATCGTTCAATATAACGCTGACGTTTATTGGCATCAAACTCACTGCTAATCGATAAAAATTTAATCGCAACGGGCTGACCAGTATTAACCAGTGTGGCTTTATAAACATGGCCAAATCCACCTTCGCCAATTTTATCGATTAGTTGATAAGCTGGTGAGTCAAATTGAGCAGCTATTGGATCATTTATTAATTGGTTCATATTTTTATCTTTTTATTTACAAGCTGTTATTAGAATTTTTAAGATAAAAAGAGTACGACAGGTAGCATCAATCATCAATGGAATCTAACTGTAAAAAGTAATAAATTGCATGACTCATCTCCCACTTCCACCTACAAAGTGCTAAAACAGAGATGCGAGGTTAGGTGTAGACTACATTGGTTTTTTAGCCCATTATTTACATAATAAATACATCATATTTATGCATTAAAAATTTAGGGGGGTAAAAGAGTAGTTGTATTAAAGATGGTAAACAAAGAATTTAGTAGCCCAACGATTGAACGTAAGGCTACTTATATTTTTTAGATAGATGTTAATATGTTAGCAGGGTAATTCACTTTCAAACTCTATGTGGCTAAAACTCACGTTCTATTATCTGTAACGCATTGTGCTGAGTAAGTTTCATTTGTTGCTGTTTGGCTTTTTCAACTGCAGTCTGCAAATCTATAAGCGCTTTTTGTTTGTCAATTTTTATGAGGTATTCTCCCCTTCTGCGATATAACTCGGGTTCATACTCGCGTTCATTCATGTTTTCACAACACTGTAAGCAATCGGTAATTTTTTGTACTGCAGAATCATATTCACCTAACTCAAAGTATTTATCGGCAACCAGTGAGTCGTAATAACTAATTAATAGATTACACCCAAGTTGTTTCAGTTGTACACACACACCATTTGCAAGTTCAATATCAGTTTCTTTAGTGGCCCAAAGCTTAATTAACAGTGCATATGCTTCATAGGCAGGTAGGCCATACTTCCCTGTCAGCATTAACAGTTCATCACTTACTTTTTCTGCGTTCTCTTTATCGCCCATATATTGGAATAGTTTAGCTCTATACAAAAGCACCAAACCTAAAGTAGGAATGTGGGAGATTTCATCACACCATTGCACCGCTTCATCGGAGTACTGTATTAACTCTCGTTCATTACCCATGAGGCATTGATTTAAAGCGAGTGTTGCTTTCGCCCAGCCCAAAGTATCTAAGCCATAAATAGCACCATGATTGCTGTGAGTTGTTTTATCGTATTGATCAACGCAGAGTGTTAAATGTTGAAATGCTTGTTCATATTCACCAACCATTTGGTAAGCGTGTGCTTGAAAGAGGTTTGTTGCTGAAAGCAGGCCAATATCTTCACTTTCTCTAGCAATATTGAATAACTTATTTACCAAAACTTGTAACTCACTAGAGTCGCCTGCCACGTAATAAAATGTACATAACGCCCACAGGGTTGGAATTGAGTCAATATTGACGCCGGTGAGTTCAAGTAACTGTTGAGAGTAGTTGATCTGTTTTTTTACGCGTTCACTTGCCCAGCCCTCTTTAGCCATTAACCCTTGAATATAAATATTATTTATATTTATTTTTTCACTGTTACATTGGTTATCATCGAGCTGGCGAGTCGCCGCTAATACTTTTTCTGAGTAGTTAATGGCTTCCTCATTGTTAAACTTCTCTAAGGATTTTTTGGCTGCATTAATGCCAAATTCAATGGCTGGGACGTACTGTTGCGCTTCACTATAATGGTGTAATAACAGCGCCGGGCTATCCTTGGCTGCGTTAAACTGTTCAACAAGGCAATTGGCAATACGAGAATGGCGTGTTTTTTTATTGTCTGATGTCATACTTTCATAAGCGGTATCACGTACTAAAGCATGCTTAAAGATATAACTATCACCGGAAACTCGGCGTTTTTGTAATATAAGATCTGTCCCAACCAACTCTTGTAAGTCAGTTTGCAATTGCGCTTCACTGCGGCTTGAAGAAGCAACTAAAAGGTTATAATCAAACTCTCTACCAATAGTGGCTGCCAGTTGTGCAGTCTCTTTAGAGTAAACCAGACTATCAAGTTTTTGCTGCAGGGAGTCACGCAGGCTGGCGGGTAGTTGATCGACCTTTTCACTGTCGATAAAGTCGGTAATACCATTTATGTATTGCACTAGCCCTTTTTGCTTCAGCATATCCACCAACTCTTCGATAAATAGCGGGATACCATCGGTACGAGTCACCACGGCATCTAACAGCTGAGTAGTTACGTTTTGCTTGTCAAATAGGTTATTAATGAAATCTTTACTGTCTTGCTTGCTCAGTTTTTGCAGCTCAATGCTTTGATAAGTTTCATCTGTAAACATTGCCGGAAGTGGTTGACGGGAGGTACTAATAAACAGGTTATTACTGCCTATAAAGCATTCGCTTTGTGAGAAGCTATTAATAAACTCAAGACTGGTTGGGTCAGCCCAGTGCATATCTTCAAATACAATAAGGTTTGCTTGTCCACTGTCCTGCTTATTTAACAGTGCAATTAAGGTTTTAAAAAGTAGCTGCTTTTGTAAATCGGGGCTGAGTACGCTTGGTATCATGCCCTCAGCGAGGGGGTAACCTAACCAAGCAGATAATATCGGCAATATATCGTCAAGATTAATCTCAGCAAATGTGCTTATCTCACCTTTGAGTTTATTGATTGCATCGGTTGACGATAAGCTAGTTAATGCATATTTATAATTTAATATATTAAGAATTGGATATAGCGCATTATTTATATGCTCTGGTAAACATTGCGCCATAAAGTGGATATATTGATTACTTTTATTTCTAAACTCAAAGGTTAACCGTGATTTACCGATGCCCGCCTCACCAAACAGATGCGCTGTTTTCGCTCTATTGTGTATTCCTTTTAGTGTAAGAAGCGTTTTGAGCTCTTTTTCACGGCCAATAAATAGGTGATTATTTTGCGCAGCACGTAAAAACCCAAAGGCTTCTACTTGACGCTCAGCCATTAAATTAAACAGTGCAGTTGAACTTGCAGTAACACCTAATGGTTGAAAACTTAATGGTTTAAATTCAATATAACTTTGTAATATTTTTTGACTTGAATCGGAGCAGAGTATTTGACCATTTCCCGCTAATCTAACCAGTTCCAGTGCAATGTTTGCAGTCCCGCCCTCAGGGATTGCATCGGCATAACAGGTTAGTAATCCTGTGTGAATACCTATTTTAATTTCTAGCTGAATACCTTGGTTGTTTTTTAATAGTGCGTTACGTTTGTGTAAATCACTGACTAAATCGAGTGCCGTTCGTGCACAAAGGCGTGCATCATTGCCACTCGCAGCGGGGTAACCATAATAGAAAAGTTGCGTGTCTCCCAAACTACCCACGTGGAATGCACCATAGCGTGTAGCGGTGTCTAAGCATTGGTTTTTTTGGTCATGATGTAGGGTATCTATCACCTCAAAATCAATCTCTTTACCTGTCACTACTTTGGCATTCAAGCGCACTGCCATCACGGTAAATTGTTTACGCTCAGTATGTCCTGTATTAAAAAGTGGGTTGTCATTAATGAGTGTTATATCGTTATCAATCGCAACGTTAACATCAGCTGTGTTGCTATCATTTTCAGATTGCAGCTCACCCACCAAATTGGCAACATTAATATGTTGTATTTCATGATATAGATCTGGTGCATTAACACTGCGTAAGTGTGCTTTTTTCTGCAAAACACGACGTAGCAATGCAGCTAACGGATGACCAACAATCGCACTGGGCAGTGCCACACTTTCTTGGTTCAATTGTTTGTGAAAAATTGAGGCTAAATTTGAACCCGACATCGCAGGTTTTCCCGTTAAACACTCTATAAATACCAGCCCCCATACATACAGATCGGTTTTGACGGTAGCTGGCTCACCACGTAGTTGCTCTGGCGAACTATACGAGGGAGTGCCCAATGTTTCTTGAGTTAAGGTAATGCTTTTATAATCTTGTACACGTGCTTCGTTAACCAAAGTACCAATACCAAAGTCTAATACTTTGACATGCAATGTAGCCGCGCTTTCGGTGAGCATAATATTGGCAGGTTTTATATCTCGATGCACAACGCCTTGTTGATGTGCATGCGCGAGTGCATCTAACACTTGCGTCATCACGCCGGCCGCTTCTGTGGCCGACAATGCACCAGATTGTGTTAAACGTTGCTTAAGTGTTTCCCCCTCAACATATTCAAACACTGCAAACAGCAGATCACCATTTTCGCCTTTATCTAATAGGCGTACAATATTAGGGTGTTGTAAGCGACTACTGAGCAGTGTTTCACGTTCAAAACGTTCCACATAACGCGCACGTTTAGTCTCATCAAAATCACTATTGATACTCAGAAATTTAATCGCAACGGCTTGGCCTGTATTAATTTGTGTAGCGAGATAAACATGACCAAAGCCCCCCTCTCCAATTTTTTCAACTAACTGGTAAGCAGTAGAGTGGAACTGCTTTGCTATTTTGTCGTTTTGAAGTGAAGGATTAAGTGCAAACATGATACGACCTTTAAGTATTGAAAGGAGCTATAACCATAAAATTTTATGACAAGTTGGGTACTTTATCAAAAATCAGGACGCCTAACACTAAAGAAAAGGCATATGTTTCACCTTTTATTGATAAGTGGTGCACATATACGATATGAGGAAAGAAGCGGGTAAAATAAGAGAGAAACTTGGTTTCTCTCTTGTGCAGTATAATTTATTGAAAAGTTAAGCTAATCAAATTATAGGTAGATACGTGCACCGATCATCCAAACGTTGTCGTCTTTAGTGATATCATCACCTAAGTCAACTTGGTAACCTACGTAACCCACTACGTTTGATAGGAAGTTGTATTCAACTTGTAGTGCAGATTGGCTACGTAATGTAAGATCATGACCACCATTCGTCAGTTTACCTTCTGAATTTTCGTAGTTAATACTTACATTAACACTGTTTTCAAAAGCGTAAGCGACTAGAAACTCTGAATCTTGACTTTCTGCATAAGTAGCATTGTTATTAGCAGTTAATCGGTTAGATGTATTTTCATTGTCTGCGTATACAGCCGCTACATAAAGGCCTTGGCCGTATGTGCCGTATTTAGCTGAGAATGTTGTTAATGTAGCAGACTCTTTAGTACCTGTATGAGTAACATCACCCGTATTATAAGCAACACCTACGTTAAACTTAGCGATATCAAAAGATAATGCGGCTTGGTAGCGAGCATCATAATCACCTTTATTTCCTGTACCGTCAGCATCTTTTTGGTCTTCTTGAGCACCTTGTAAACCTAAACCTAGGTTTAGTGCCATGTTGTTCCCAAATTCAATACCGTTACGGTAACTTAGCATATCATCAGCACGAGCCGTACCTAGACTACCGTGATCGTTGTATAAGAAATCATTGGCAAATGCAATTGGCTTATCAGCGATACCAGTTACATCATATGTTGGTGCCCACTGCGTACCAATTGCTGCGCGACCATACGTTTCATGTGTTAATCCAACGTAACCTAAACGAGTGCTAAGCGCTTGCTCACCACCTTCCATGTTAATAGACCACTCAACAAGAGCGTCTGCAGTAAATCCATTACCTAAATCACGAGTCGCACCAAAATTGATACGTGGAGAAACAGAGTTTACATCTGTTTCACCTTCGTCAGAGCCAGTTAAACCACCAGAAATGTGACCACCAACAGAAAAAGTATTTACTTCATCATTGTATAGTTCAGTTGCTGAAACACTTGTTGCAACACATAGTGCTGGAATAGCTATAGCTAGTAATGTTTTTTTCATGTTAAACCTATTTTTTTATTTAAAGAATACAAAATTAATTGAACTTTATAAGACCATATTTGTCTTGGAGCTCACACTAACAAAACAAAATTGGGATAGAAACATAACAAAAATCAAATAATTAACACAAAACAAGGCCATCAAGTGTAAAGAAAACACTGCGATGATTTAACGTGACTATTTTATTTTATATATTGAAGTGAGATAATTTCATTCATTCTAAAGTTTAAAAAAACAGTGAGAGCCAAAATTGTATTTCATCACCCTTATTAAAAAACATTGCTTATTAATCTGTGCAATCGTTTTAACACTCATTACTATCCTTTCATTAACACCATTACCACACCTGCCTGCAGTACCAGGTAGTGATAAAACTCACCACTTTATCGCTTATGCGGGACTCTTCTTCCCCATTGCACTAGCAAGGCCCAAACACTGGATATGGATTGGTTTGTTATTTGCCTGTTGGAGTGGTGCAATTGAACTGATTCAACCCTCTGTAAACCGTTATGGGGAGTGGTTAGATATGCTAGCAAACAGTATCGGTTTATTGTGCGGTTTTGTTTTAGCATGGTTGACTAGTAAGCTTGTTAAATAATGACGATTTCTAAGCAACTCGAAACTAGACTATTAACAGCAACAAACAGCAAAGCGATAACAAACTTCGAATTAATACAGGGAGTTTGGGGGGGCTATGGGCAACTGTTAAGGGTTTATTTATCGGCAGGTTCTGTCAACTCTGTGGTTGTAAAAGTGGTTAATAAACCCAAACCAAGCGATCACCCCAAAGGTTGGAATAGCGATCTTTCCCATCAACGTAAACTATTCTCCTATCAGGTAGAGTCTCATTGGTATGCACAGTATGCATCCTTACAGCACACAAGAAATTGTTATCTGCCTAAGTGTTTATTCACCGATATTAGTGATACACAACATTGTTTAGTACTTGAAGACCTACATGCGTCTGGCTTTCCGGTTAGCAAACAAACTTGCACCGTTGAAGAGGCTAAAACCTGCCTCAATTGGTTAGCTGAATTTCATGTTTTACACCTACAGAGAAAACCACAGGGTTTATGGCCCATTGGTAGTTACTGGCATCTTGAAACACGCCCTGACGAGTTTGAAAACTTAACTGATACATCACTCAGAAAAGCAGCCTATAAGATAGATAACATTCTCAAACAGTGCCCTTTTCAGACATTAATACATGGTGATGCAAAACTGGCCAATTTTTGTTTTTCTGAATCAGGAAAAAGTGTCGCTGCGGTAGACTTTCAATATATTGGTCAAGGCTGTGGCATGAAGGATGTCATTCTTTTTATTAGCAGCGCAGTTAACCCAGAAAATTGTGAGTTGCATGCACCGCTACTTGTCGAACATTATTTTGTGAGCTTGAAAAAGGCAGCACTAAACAGTGAGTTTGATGGTGTAGAAATTGAGAAAGTATGGCGACCATTATACTCAATCGCATGGGCTGATTTTCAAAGATTTGTCAAAGGTTGGTCACCAACACACTGGAAAATAAATAACTACACTGAAGAATTAACAAAAATAGCACTGAGAGAACTTGATGAGTATATCTAATCAACAACTTAACCAGCTAAGTGAACTTGCTTTAAATGCAGTTTGCCTTGCAGGAACTTATATAAACCAGTTTGATAGATCCCAACTCAAAAGCGAATTTAAAAACAGTGGTTCAAGTCCTAGTTCTCAGGTTGTTACAGAGGTTGACCTACATTGCCAAGCAATTATTATTGAGCAATTGCAAGCCTCCTGTGATCTGTATGATATTGCACTGTTAAGCGAAGAGAACTGTGCTGACATTGCCATTAATGAACATGCCAGGCTAACTAAAGACTATTTTTGGTGTATTGACCCGCTTGATGGCACCCTGCCCTTTATTGAAGGCCACGAGGGTTATGCTGTCTCGATAGCTTTGCTTAATAAACAAGGGCAACCATTGCTTAGTGCCATTTACCTGCCCGCCACAAATTGTAGTTATCATACTTTATTTGATAAACAGGGAAAGTGTGATGTTTTCAAAAATAAGCAGCTGTTTATCCCCCCTCAAGCAAACAACAATTTGACTTTTTATTGTGATCAAAGCTTTAAAGGTAGCAAGTCGTACCCATTGATGATTGCTAAACTAAACTCATTATTAGCGTTATTTAATTTACAAAAATTGAATGTGATCAGCGAACATGGTGCGGTAGTCAATGCGCTTGCTGTGTTAAAAAATAGTCCTGCTGTTTATATTAAACTGCCAAAACCACAACAGGGAGGTGGCGCTCTGTGGGACTTTAGTGGCACCGCCTGTATCGCCAAGGCGATTGAAGCTTGGGTCAGTGATATTCACGGTTTGCCTTTAACGCTTAATCAGCCAGACAGTTATTATATGAATAAAAATGGGGTTATTTACGCTTCTGACAAGAAACTGGCAGAAGCGGTCATTAACATATGCCAGGAAGTACTTTTAAGCAGTAAGCTTTGATGCGAGAAAGTTAAAGGGAGTAATCCCGTTCAACTTTGCTAATGCGTACTTTAAACTCAGGGTACCAAGTTGAACGCCCTTTCTTCTGTGCTTCACGATGTTCAACATTAGCTTTCCAGACTTTAATCGATTGCAGGTCTTGCCAATAAGAGACTGTGATCCCCACCTCTTGGCGTGCAGACTCAATACCTAAAAAACCGCTTTGACAACTCGCTAATTCAACCATTCTGTCGGCAGTTTCCCCATAACCTTGATCGCCTTCGCTACGTGTTGATGTAAATATAACGGCATAATAGGGTGGTGTTGGTGTTACTGCGATTAGTGACATGGTGTTATTCCTGTGTATATAAATCGAGGTCAAAAAGCTTATCACGTACCTTCCAAAATCGTCCATCTTTAAATGCAATGACAATCTCAGGATGACGTAAACGGTGTTGATTTCTAATCACTTTTGTTGGCGCGCTATCGGTAAAATCTCGATGTCTGTCAATCAAGTGTGGCTGAATAAACTGTTTTAAAAAATCACGTTTTTGGGCCTTTGTTGATAGCTGCCAAACCTGCTTGATTTCTGCACTGCTGTCACTTTTATATGTAACCGTTAGTTGTGCTTTATCAAAACGGTTTTTGGTTGCTTCAAGATGCATATCAACACATTTTAATATCATTGCATCTTTGAGGTTCATTGCATCTCTTAGTTTTTTATCAGGATCAACTAATACATGGTCACAACCATAACAACGACGCGCAGCTATATCATTGGCTTCACCACACAATTCACAAATCTTGGCGCGAAAACGATAACCACAGATATCACGGCTTCCATCTTCAAGCAATTTATAACCCTGACATTGACGACCATAATGCTCAATGACAAAACCAGCGGGATCAACCTTAGCCCAAAAATTATTATTAAATTGGCAAGCAGGGCATGGAATTGTCACCATTTCACTTTCACTGTTAGGTTTTGGATCGCCAAGCTCAGGTTGGTATAGGTCATAACAGTTACCGGCAAACTCCATCACTAGACAGTTGCTTTTCCCGTCAAACAGACGTAAGCCCCGCCCTACTATCTGCTGATATAAACTCAACGATGCCGTGGGTCGCAAAATCGCAATCAGGTCAACATGTGGTGCATCAAAGCCAGTCGTTAATACTGAAACATTTACGAGGTATTTTATCTCTCGATTTTTAAAGGCTGTAATAATCCGATCACGTTCATCAAGGGGAGTATCGCCAATCACTAATGCAGCACTTTCATCTTTAAGGTAACCGATGATCTCCAAAGCATGATTCACCGTAGAGGCGAAGATCATCACACCTAATCTATCTTTAGCCTGTTCAATGACCTGTTTGATAATGAGTGGCGTTGCACGTTTAGATTGTTGTATAACACCATCTAATTCAGATTCTCGATAATGACCTGATTTTGAAGCTGTAATTGATGAAAAATCGTACCCCAATACCGCCATATCCATAACCACGGGTTGCGTTAAGAATTTTTCATCCAACAAATAACGGATCGGAAGATCAAAGATACAATCACGGAAAAAGCGAGGCTCCGTTGAGCGTACCTGACCACGCGTGTGGTATTGATAGATCCACCCTAAACCCAGTCGATAAGGTGTCGCGGTTAACCCTAGTATTTTAAGCTTACTATTGTTTTGTTGTAGGTGTTTAATAACACGTTGATAGGCACTGTTTTCGTCTAGTGGTACACGATGACACTCATCAATCACCACCAAGCTAAACTGCTCAGTGAATTTATCTAGGCTATTGACAATCGATTGCACTGAAGCAAAAACAACTTGTTGGTCTGACTCTTTACGGCCAAGCCCTGCTGAAAAGATTGACGCTTTAAGATCGTAACTTTCATATTTAAGATGATTTTGTTCTACCAACTCTTTAACGTGAGCAAGTACTAACACACGGCCTTTTGCCAAACGCGCAAGTTCAGCAATAATTAAACTTTTTCCAGCGCCCGTTGATAGGGCTAGTACCGCAGGCTCACTACTTCTTCGAAAATAGTGTAGCGTTGCATTAACGCTGTCTCGTTGATAGGGACGTAGTGTGTACATTACTTTCCAATAGGGATCTTTAAACGTGGCAGTGTAACGTAAAAATAGTGATAATAGGCAAAAAACAAGATGGAAAAATGATGACAGATATTAGTAAAGCACAATTAATCAAACAACTTCACCTTTGGGGTAAGCAAAAGATAACTAATGAGCAACTACAAGATTGGATGGTCACACATTATGATCCGCCTGAAGTAGAAATTGGTATTGGTGAAACCGAGTGGGTTGCAGAGGCGATGAATATTATTATGAATGAATATGAACTGGCAAAACTGGAGAAGTTTAAAGTTGAAGGTTACCAATTTGCATTGGCATTTTTAGAGAGTGATGAAGAGACTTTCTATCAACGCAAACATAGCTTTGTTCATGATGGTTTTTCTGATTAAGTCATCAATTAGCTCACTTATTTACAAGTGAGCTAATTGTATTTGTTGCAGTCTTTAATCTGCCGTTAAATCTACAGGAGGTTTAATATAACCTTGATAACCTTCTGCTCGTAACGGTTTAATAGTTTGCAGATGGTTATCGTCTTCAATGCCAGTCACAACCACCTTAATACTTAAACCATGGGCAATATTTACTAGTGCACGACAAAGCTCAAGGTTCTGTTGATTCTCTTCATTTTCTTCATTGTTGTAGCATGAGAGTGACATGTCTAATTTGATATAATGTGGTTTTAATTGCTGAAGATAGGTAAGTGCGCCCATCTGTCTACCACAATTATCCACTCCAAATTTTGCCCCCGCTTTATCAATCATTTCACAAAGGTGTAAACAGCTATTCAGGTTTTGCGTTATACCCGCCTCAGACATCTCAAAATGTAGTTTCTCTGGATTTTCTACTTCAGAAAGGTAGGAATCTAACCAAGTATGAAAATCAGGGTTAGTAATACTTTCGCGTGATAAGTTCACAGCGACCGGTTCGCTACTTAAGCTGATTAGGTTGTCACTAGCTATAGACTCTAGCAAACATCTATCTAATTGATGACCCATTGAAAAGCGTTCAATATAGGGCATAAATTGCCCTGCACGGATCTCTTTCCCGGCAATATCTAAACGACAATAAATCTCACGGTGAATAATTTTGTCGTCTAAGCATTGCTGCACAGGTTGCCATTGAAATAGAAACTTATTATTGGTGATCGCTTCAAGAAGCTCAACGCGCCAGTCTTCTCTACTAAACTCTTGCTCTTTCTCAACATAGAACCAGTTGCTGATTTTGTTTTCATTGATTGCTTTTTGTAGTGCATTATCAGCCTGAGATAGTAGCTCTGCACGTGTAACCCCCTCCGTTCTTTCACTAACACCAATCGCAAGCTGTTGATTTGGCTCGCAGCCAGCATTAAGCATCTCTTGATTAATTAAACGTATCAGAGATTGTAAGTATTCACTTACCTGCTGTTTATCTGCTTTAAGTACTAAAAAGGCAAATTCAGTGTTGGATATACGTGCAATAACCGTGTCTGATGCGCAAGGAAGATCTTTATTTAATTTCTCAGCTAATACTTTAATTGTTTGATCACGCATTTGGTAACCATAACGACTATGTATCTCATCTAACCAATTAAAATCAGCTAACATTAACGCACCAAAACCAGGTTCACTTAACCAACTGTTAAGTTGCCCTGTTAAGTATAAACGATTAGGTAGGCCAGAAACTTGATCGCGTAATGTACTATTTTTAAGATTATCGACTTCATCATCTAATGCGTTAAACACCTGTTTAAGTTGGCCTGACATTGAGTTTATCGCACCGACCACCTCTTTAAGTTCTTTAGTTGTAGGCAGTGGCATATCAGGGTGAAACTTACGCTCCGATACATCTATTGCATGCTCAGCGACTTCATGTAAAGGTTTTAGAATGCGTTTTAAACGAATACGTAATACGGCGATTGAGATAAGAAACAGAGCGGCTAAAATCATCAATGTATCATTCATGATGCGCCACAATTCACGATAACCAATGGCTGGGTTTGATTCGATTTTAAGGGTCGCCAACTGCAACCACCCCGAGGTGATAGTGACTTCTTTGCTTTGTGTTTCAAACAGGTTTAGATCAATGAACCATTGTGGAACCTTTTTAATAGTTATAGTGTTTTCCCATTCCTGAACTCTTTGATCTGCAAGCCATGTTAAGTTTACTTTCCTATAAAAACCGCCCTCAAAAATTACATTAACCAGCGTATCAACAGTTGCTTCATCGCCAGTTTCTAAATGGGGTTTTAACATCAAACTCAATGAGGTCACTGTATTGTTAAGATCAGATTCCATCTGATTAACCATAAATGCTTTGGTTTCAGTAAATTGGAAATAGACCAGACTCGACATCACTAATAAAAACAGTGCAAATAACAGTGAATTTATCTGATTAAAAAGGGTCATTAATATTACTCCATACTCATTTTTGGTTGTTTAAGGTTTGAGATCCCCATACGTTGATTCAAGTCTGTCCAACGTTTTAGGCGTTGCGATTTACCTGCCAGTACACCCTGGCCTTTCTTTTTATTAAGCCAAAGTTGTTTACCGTTAAAACTGTAAACAGGAATAAGATCTTTTCGCTGTGTAGCGGGTTTTATTTTTCCATCAATATTATCAAGGATGACAGGAACAGAGCCAGGTGTTTCATAATAAGCAACAACCATATGGTATTGGTTTAATTTAACTGCTTTAACCATAGTGATACGCATTTTTTTATCGGGGACACCTAACTCTAACAAGGTAAAGTATTTTGCAATGGCAAAGTCTTCGCAGTCACCTGCATTTACGCCTAAAAATTCAATCGGAGTTGCCCAATAATTACTGACACCCCAGAGTTTTATATCATCGGTAAAACGTAATAGGTTAAAAAAATTATTGACGTTATTTATCTGCGCCAGCTCATCAAGTCCATAGGATTTTTTCATCAAACGAAACCACGCCTTACCTCTTTTTCCAGCCCGTTCACCATAATTATGTGTAAGGGCCGCGACAATTTGTGGTTCGTTTAATTTGCTTGTTTTCTTTGCATATAAGACCGACATCATAATCAGTAGCAAGCCACTGATTATCAGCATTCGGTAGTGAGGCAAAGCAAACAAGTTGCTCATCTATTTACTCAACTTCGTCATCAACACTGTAGATAGTCCACTTCATATCAGTAAAGCTTCTATCACTGCTAATTTCTGCAACAATACGGCGGTTTCGAGCATGAATATATTCATCATCCCCCTCTAACAATAACCTTTCAAAGCCATAACCAACAGGCATGATACGATCTCCCGCGATATTAAACTTGGTGATCAATATATCTTTAATCGCCTGTGCGCGATTTTGTGATAGCGTTTTGTTCAGCTCTGCTTTACCACGAATACTAGTATGGCCCTCAATAGTCACTTTTGTATGTGGGAACTCAAGCATAAAATCTGCAAGTTTTTGAATTTCAGCTAGGTACTCATTTTTAACAACATAAGAGTTAGTATCGAAGTTAACCTCCAATTTGCGGCGCACTGTTTCCACCGTTTTACTACCACAGCCATTATTGCTTACCTGTGCACCCGTGTAAGTTTCAGGGCATTCATCACGAGCAGCAATAACACCATCACCCTCTACGTCGGTTAAATCGAACTTTTGTACTGTCGGCTCTGGAGTCATATCAATAACTTGTGTTGAACACGCAGATAAAAATAGTACACATAAAATAGTTAATAATCTCATTGTGCTACTCCTCCATCAATCTGTTCTTCACCTAACCAAGTGCTTGGACGTGTCACTCGCAGAGAGTCTACTAGTAACCCCATTGCGTGTAATATTCTGTATTGTGCTGATATTTCAGTAAATTCAGCATCTAAAAAATCACGACGCGCTTGGTATAACTCATTTTCTGTGTCAAGAAGGTCTAACAAACTACGTTGACCAATCTTAAACTGCTCTTTGTAATCCGACTGTGTATCTTTTGAAGCTACAACATGCATTTTAATATATTTCTTCTGTAAGTTTAGTTGCTCAAACGCATTCCATGAAAGAATAAATCCTTCTGTCACCTGACGGTGTACATTACGATTTAACTCTTTTGCTTCACTCATCTTATAAGCGGTCTCTTTAGCATAAGCATCATCTTTACCACCTGAGAAAATATTATAAGAGACACGCACCATGGCGATCACCTCATTATTTTCACCACCAACATCTGGTGGACCACTACCATCTTCGCCGTCTAAGTTGTCATTGAAGTTTGCATTAACATCAAAGGATACTTTTGGGTAATAGCTTGATTTTGATGATCCGTGCTGGGCTTTTGCAGATTGAATGTCATTAGCTGCAGATTTAACAACAGGATGATTTTGTAGAGCAAGTTGTAACCCTTCATCCTCTGTTTTGGGCAACATAGAATTATCTGGGTATGGGATAACTAAATTTTCAGGGCGTTGCTCAATCACGCGGTAGAAAGTCACTTTACTATCTAAAAAATTATTTTTAGCAGCAATTAGATTGGAGTGCGCTTTGGCAAGACGACCGTTGATTTGTGAAAGATCAGCAGAACTACCAAAACCAGAATCAGTTCGTAATTTAATCTGCTCGTAAATTTCCTCATGGGCAACTAAATTTTTCTCAGAGAGTGAGACTAGCTTTTCAGCCTTAATAAGATCAATGTAAACCTTGCTAACTTCTAGTGCGAGGTCTTCTGCGATGCTATATAAACGCCACTGCTCTGCACTAGTGGCATAACTTGTTCTATCAACTTCACTACTGGTATGGAAACCACTAAATAGCTCTTGTTTTAAACTCAAACCCAGTTCACGACGTGTTAAGTCGACTGTCTCATCATCTGGTCTACGAGTACTTGGACTGTCTGTATATTCATAACCAATACCAGCTGTCGCATCAATCGTTGGCCAGTAACCAGATTCTGCTTGATCAATCTGCTTTTCACTCACTTTGAAACGAGTATATGCAGCACGTAACTCTGGATGTGTATCAAAGGTAAACGCAACTGCTTGCTCCAATGATTGGCTATGTACAACAGTTGGTAAAACCAATGCGCTACACAAAAGCCCTATTGCCCCTTTTTTAAATAACTTGAAACTTCTTTGTCTCATTCTAACTCCATAATGATGATCCATTTTTAATACTCCCTGAGCGCAAGCTCTTTAGCCCTTAATAGCGGATTTAAAATATATTCAAGCACAGTCCTTTTGCTAATCATCACGTCAACACTGGTCATCATTCCCGGGATAATTGGCATCTCTTCCTTGTCTCTACTATGCATGCTTGATTCAGTGGTTCTCACTCTTATTATATAAAAACTATTACCCTCTTCATCTTGGGTAGTGTCCGCACTAATGTGCTCAACGACGCCTTCAAGCCCGCCATAACGGGTAAAGTCATACGCTGTAATTTTCACCATTGCTGGCAAACCGACATAGATAAAAGCGATATCTTTAGGGATAATCTTTGCTTCTACTAATAACTTATCTTCTGAGGGAACAATTTCTAATAACACTTCCCCAGGTTTTACAACACCACCAAGGGTAGTGATATGTAATGTTTTTACCGTTCCAACAACTGGCGAAGTAATAAGTGCCTTGCTTACTTTATCTTTAGCACCTACTTGCGCTTCATTAAGACGAGATAGTTTAGACTGAAGTTCATTAAGCAAAGCACGTGCATCAGTGCGATATTTGAGTACCGCTTCACGCCGTTTTAGTACCGCTTCTTCAAAAGATGATTGCAATTTGGGTTTTAATAAGCGTAATGCACTCTGTTCACCTTTTATATCATTCACTGTACGTTGCAACTTCAACAACTCAACTTCAGGTACGATTTTTTTCTTGGCTAACGGCACTGTTAACTTGAGCTCACGGTTAGCGAGTTTTAAACTATTTCTAAGCGTAAATATTTTGGAGACAATCTCTTTTACTTCTTGCTCTCTTTGCCTAATCTGCTGCCCTTGTATGGCAACTTGGTTTTCAAGGTTATTAAGACGGGTATTGTATTCATCTTGATTACGCATAACCAGATCGGGAGAATTTTGGTTTAAGTCATCTGGGAATTGTAGTTGGGTTTTCTCTATTTTAACTTGAAGTTGCCATTCATCGACATCAGCAACTAATACATTACTCAACTCTGCACGTAAACGAATAATGTTAGCGCGCAGTGCATCAACCTCTTGGGTTTGTTGCGCCATATCCGACCTAAAACGCGTATCATCGATACGTGCAATCACCTGCCCTTTAGTTACCTGCATGCCCTCTTTTACATATAACTCTTGTAAAATACCACCATCTAAACTTTGAATGATTTGTACTTGTGATGAAGGAATAATCTTTCCCTCACCTCGAGTTACACGGTCAAGCTCTGCATAATAAGCCCATACAAGGAAGCAACTAAACAGTGCTGCCAGCGACCAGATGGTAAGGCGGTGTATAGTGGGTGCTTGGGTTAAAATCGCACCATAAACGTCATCAGCCATCTCTAAATCTTGTTTGCTTATTTTCATTAGTTAGCCTCCTTTTTTGGAGCGCCGTTTAATAACCCACTTTTCAACTGTTTTAAAATCACCTCTTTACCACCATCTGCCACCAAGTGACCATTATCAAGTACAATAATGCGGTCAACTAACTGTAGTAAGTGCATTTTGTGAGTGATCAAAAACAGGGTACGGTTCTTTACCGTTTGCTTCATTGACTCGATAAACAATTTTTCAGCACGGGCATCTAAACTGGCTGTTGGTTCATCTAATAACAACATTTGCGGATCGTTTAAAATAGCACGTGCCAATGCAACTGCTTGCCGTTGCCCACGTGATAGTGACTGGCCACCTTCGCCCACTTGTAGCTCTAACCCTTGCGACTCCATGTCAGTAAACAGACTGACACCGGACATTTGCACCGCACGAATTAATTGATATTCAGTGATCTGTTTAGTACCAAATAGGATGTTATCTTTGATTGAACCATGGAAAAGCACAATATCTTGCGGTAAATAACCGATATTTCGGCGCAGATCACTAGGGTGAATTTGCCCTTGATGTAAACCATCGTAACGAATGCTACCTTGGCTGGGGTGAAACAAACCAAGCAGTAACTTAGCGAGTGTTGTTTTACCTGAACCATTTCGGCCAATAATGGCTATTTTTTCGCCGGGTTTTACTTTTAAAGAAAGTGGATATAGCGCAGGTTTTTCAATGTCAGGGTAATGAAAGTTAACATGCTCTATCGCAATATTTCCTTCAAGTTTAGTACGACTTGCAAGGTGACCTTTATTTTCAAATTCCCCTTCTTGATCCATAATGCCATCAAGCTGCCTTAATGAACTCACAGTTTGATTATAACGTGTCATTAGTGAGGCAATTTTAGCCATCGGTCCAACTGCACGACTAGACAGCATCACAGCAGCAATAATCCCCCCCATTGAAATTAGGCCATCAGAAACACGGTAAACACCTAATACAATCACCGCAACAACAACCATCTGTACAATAAAGCTTGAGACATTAGCAACCGAATTAGTGATCACTTTAGTTTTAAGTTGCCAGTTCGAAGTGTGTCCTAACATCTGCTGCCATGCATTTTGCACGACACCTTCAGCACCATTCGCTTTTATAGATTCAAGTGATGAAAGGCTTTCCACAAGGTGGCCATGACGCAGACCTGAGAACTTATTACTCTCTTCGATTGCGTGGCGCAGGCGAGATTGCACCAGCAATGCATAACCAATAATGAGTACCGCAGCAACTACTGAAAAGACAGCTAAATCACCCGCAACAATATAAATAATAAATACGAATAAAAATGCAAAAGGCAGATCTACTAACGCAGTTACTGTCGCAGAGGAAAGGAACTCGCGTACGCTATCAAACTCACCAAGTTGCCTTGCCATACCACCAACACTGGGTGCTCGTTTTTCTAAGGAGATACCAATGACTTTTGCGAAGAGTTTTGAAGAGACTTGAATATCAACTTTCTTACCTGCAACATCAATTAGATAACTACGCAGTTGTTTAAGGATAAAGTCAAAGGTATATGCAACACTGGCTCCAACAGCAAGCACCCATAAACTTTCAAAAGCGAGGTTTGGTACAATTTTATCGTAAATATTCATCACTAATAGTGGCGATACCAATGCAAATATATTCACTAAAATAGAAGCGATAATTACATCACGGTAAATAGGTGCAGACTGACGAATAGTGCTCCATAACCAGTGTTTTTCAGTGTTACCGATATGTACATCAAAATCACGATCACCATGGTATTTCTGTTTAATTAAAAACAAATACCCCACGTAAACAGATTCTAACTCTTCAATAGTTAGCTGTTCTTCGCCACCTGTTTCAGGTAATGAAATAATCGCTTGGTTAGCTTTAAAATCGATGGATTGTAATACACAGGCTTTTTGATCTTTTAACATTAATACACAAGGCAATAACATTCCCGGGATATTATCTAAGCTTTTACGGCTTAATTTGGCACTCAGCCCTGCGCGCATAGCTGCTTGCGGTAATAATTCAGGGGATAGTACGCTACTAGTTAGAGGCAGGCCAGCGGCCAATGCTTCAGCAGAGCAGGGGTTGCCAAAATGCTCACTCAATAGAACTAGACAGTCTAAAAGTGGATCTTCGCTAATGCGTTGTGATGAGTTAATCGTCCATTGGGGCTGTGCTGATGACATTTAAATACTCGAATCCATT
>Ga0209395_1001821_pt1 | contig 29185 bp, 25 predicted proteins | sample GOMGulsemesocosm_3_FD_184635 | JGI IMG/M metagenome (GOLD analysis project Ga0209395, IMG submission 184635) | Methane-oxidizing microbial communities from mesocosms in the Gulf of Mexico - GOM9D Gulf of Mexico (SPAdes) (version 2) | ecosystem: Environmental > Aquatic > Marine > Cold seeps... | reverse complement strand
ACAAAGTGGTATTCAATGTTATAAACTGTATGACTGCCATAGCGATAATCCATTTGGTGAGTATATCATTTGAGATAAATCTGTTCGCCTAAAAGGCGAAGGTTTTAACCTTATGCTGGAAAATAAACTCTCAACAGGGGTTTAGCTAGTATGGCCATAAGAAAAGCTGGGTTCTTTCCTTATGGCCACTAAAATATTGAAAATTTTAATACCTACTACCATATCCTTCATGCCTTGAACTCTTACCACTCTTACGCCACGCTCTCGCCGATTTTTTAGCCTTGTGTTTTTTATGGTTTTTGTGTTTGTAGTGCGTTGATCGGTCATGATAGTCCTGCTTATAATGCCTATCATAATAAGGATTATGATGACTAGTCTGTCGTTTAGGTTGATAGAGATAAACATCATCATGGTAAGAATGATAAGAGCTATAGGGTATGTGCGTTTCTATACTAATATCGTACCCTGTATGATTTGAATAGCCTGCATAGGATCTGGAATGATGAGCACATCCGGCCAAGGAAAGTAATGCTGTTAAAAGTATCGTTTTTATCAGAATGTTCATAATAACAATCTCCTGTTATGTTGCTAAATAGCTTACACCTTTGATGCTGAATACCATCTGAATCAGCCAGATAGGCTTTCTTCATAATTTCTTATTGATGTAGACAAGTACTTTAATTTTAAAACCCCATTCTTTGAATACAGTACATTAACCCGCTTGAATCCACTTCCCTACTATTCTATTATGCTAATAAATACGTTATTTATATGCTTGTAATGAAAAACCTAAAACAAAAATTACTTATCGGACTTACCGTCATAGTATTTTTATCATTGATAACTTTTATTATCATTTTTCAGCTTATTTCCTCCCAAAACAATGAAAAACACTTCTTGCAACAACAGTTGATTCAGGAAGCAAAAGCTCACCACCAGGGAATAGTAAATACTCGCTCATGGAATGCTCAATTTGAAGGTGTTTATGTCAAGGCAACAAATGGTCTTAATCCTAATCCCTATTTAAAAAACAATACGTTATTAACAGCGACTAATGAAACGCTGATAAAAATAAACCCAGCCTGGATGACGCGGCAGATTTCTGATATATCAAATTCCCAAGGTGAATATCACTTTAAAATAACCAGCCTATTGCCTTTAAACCCATCAAATAAAGCAGATGATTTTGAAGAAAAGGCTCTTATTTTTTTTCAAAACAACAGTAAAGAGAAGTTTTTTTACTCATTTAACAATGAGAAAAAAAGCTTTGATTTTATGGGTTCACTTATTGTGAAAAAATCTTGTTTGAATTGCCATGAAGAGCAAGGCTATAAAGTGGGAGATATTAGAGGGGGGATAAGAGTTTCTATTCCTTTAAGATTATATAATCAACAAGTAAACGCTTTAGAAGAAAAAACAAAGCTGAGTATTTTTATTGTACTTATTGTTGCTATAACACTTGTTTTTATCCTTATCTGGTTTATTAATACCCAATATAAGCGTCAATATGAGATAGAGCATGCAAATGAAATACTTGAAGATAAAGTCTCTCAGCGAACAAGTGACTTAAAAGTCGTTTTAAGTCATGAACAACACCTAAAAGATATTTTAAAAATTGTGACAGAGGTTAATGAAGTGCTCATCACCTCATTTTCTACCTCTAATATTTTAAAAAACGCGACCGATAAACTTGCTACTAACAAGTCCTACCCTCTCATTATAAGTGGATTAATTCATCATAAAATTTTAGAAGTCATTTCTAAATCTAATGAAGAGAAATTATTATTACCTCAAGATATCGTCTCACTAAAAGAAGAGGAGTCTTTAAATTTTATTTTTGATGCTATTCGTAAATCTACAAAATTAAAACATGCCATTATTGAAAAGATTGCTTATCTGCAATCTGATGAAGAATCAGGTAGACGAAAAAGTGATTTAAAACTTAACTGGTTGATTGCCTTGCCTCTAATCAATGAGGATGACAATGTTGTTTACGGAACAATAACTGTTTTTTGCTCAAGAGAAGATGGTTTTGAAATCGAAGAGATAAGAATACTTGAGAAAATGGTTCAGGATATCAGTATAGCCCTTTACTCTCACAAGCAAAGGGATTCAATACTTGAAATGGAAAAGCAGAAAAATGCTAACTATGAAGAGACTATTTTAGCTTTCGTTAATATTATTGAGCAACGAGATTCATACACCGCTGGACATACCTTACGTGTTGCAGAATACTGTGCGCTAATTGCTAGGGAGATCGGAATTAGCCCTGATGATATACATCGCTTAGAAAAGGCTGCTATTTTGCATGATATAGGTAAAGTTGCTACGCCTGATACGATACTCCTTAAACCTGCGAAATTGTCTCATCTAGAATATGAACTGATCAAGCAGCATTCTGAAGTCGGTGCTGATATGCTGGAGAAAATTTCAATTTATAAAGATTTAGCCACCATCATTAGATATCACCATTCAAGATACGATGGTAAAGGTTATCCTAGAACCTCTTCGCCTGATGATATACCGCTACTTTCCCATATTATGATCGTTTGTGATGCGTTTGATGCCATGACATCAAACCGAGTCTATAGACCCAGAAAAACCATAGATGAAGCCTTAAATGAATTAAAAGCGGAGAGTGGCACTCAATTTCACCCTAATATTGTAAAAGCCGCACTGATTGTTTTAAAAGATCTAAATATTAATTCTACATCGCAAATGCCAACCTCAGAATTAGAAAAAAGACGGATGGCCTACTTCTTCTGCGATTCGCTGACTGAGCTTTTTAATGAAGATTATTTACAGACCATTTTAAATACATCTGATCACCCTTTTAAATCTTTGAACATATTAGAATTAAAAGATTTCACCCATTACAACAAGAAATATAGCTGGGAAGAAGGTAATAAAATAATAAAAAACTTTGCTCAGTTTTTAAAACAACACTATCCAGAAGCGATCATTATAAGGTTTCATGGGGATGATTTTGTGGTTTTACATAAATACCAGGTCAAAGTAGAGAAGGAAAATATCTCAAACTTTGAAAAAATAGATCAAATCAATATTGATATTCATCACTATGTTATAGATAAATATTTTGATTTCAAAAAGTTCCAAAACTTATAAAAGGAACACGCCATTCCTACATATTTACGCTGAGAATGGCGGCACCCTCCCCCTTGAATTTACGGTTGAGCATCAGGGTGAAATAGTTGCTGCCCAGATTTTTTATAATCAGCAATGATTTTTTGCCCTTGTGGACTAATAACAAAGTTAATATACTTTGTTGCCAATTCATATTTAACACTTGGGTGCTTTGCGGGGTTAACAGCCATGATGTGATAAGGGTTGAACAAAGCGGAATCACCTTCAAACAGTATATTTAATGTGACTTTATCCGAATAGGCTATCTGAGTGCCACGATCGGTTAATGTGTAGCCTTGCTTATCATCTGCAATACGTAAAACGGCTCCCATCCCTTGCCCGGCAGCCGCATACCAATCACCTTGGGGGGTTAACTTAGCCTGTTGCCATAATTGTTTTTCTTTTTTATGGGTTCCTGAGTCATCGCCTCGAGAAATAAAAGAGGATTGTGAACGTGCTATTTTACTTAACGCCTCAATCGCACGGGTCGCTGTACCAATAGCAGCCGGGTCATGAGCTGGGCCAACGATCACAAAATCATTATGCATCACGGCAGAACGGTCAATAAAATCACCTTTTTTAACATATTCTAATTCGGCTTCAGGCGCATGCACAAAAACCACATCCACATCACCATTCCCTCCAATCCTGAGTGCTTTACCTGTTCCAACTGCAATGACTTCAACTCTGATTGAATTTTGTTGCTCAAAAATAGGATTTAATACAGCTAATAAACCTGAGTTTTCAGTACTCGTTGTGGTAGACAGCCTTAATCTGTCTTCCGCGGATACAGATTGACTGAATACCAATAACAAACTAAGTAAAAATACAATAAAAGTATATTTTTCAACTTTTAAGGTATTTATTGAATATATCACTAGAATGCCCATTGTCCGCGAACTTGAAATAAGCTAGGTTCTTCACCCTGTTGAGCACCACCCTTTACATTTAAGACGCTGACATAATTGCCTGAAAACCTTAATGTTGGCGTTGGTAGCCAATTAACTCCAACAGTGACACTTTCGGCTTTTCCTCCATTGATTTCAGCATCATTCAAATCAATCAAACTGTATCTTGCTGCTATTTGCCATGCTCCGATACCTTGACGTCCAACGATACTTTTTGGCGAGACCCCTGCAAAAGCTCCTTTTTGGTAGCGCCTAGACTCCCCAGTCAAAAAATAAGCAGCTTGAAGATACCATCCATCAAAATTAACATCAGTCTCAGAATTGCGCTCTACCCTAGTCCATATATACTCTGCTTGAGCTGAAAAAGGACCTTCAACGACAGCAAGTTCCCCTCCCACTTTCATATAAGTCTTTGTATTAAGAATAGTTCCCGTATCAACAATATTAAGCCCCGAGACATGTGTTTCAGGCTGTTGTTTAAAACGTACCGAGTCTGTATCTCCAGTATTTCTGTAATCTGCAGCAACACCTAAATGGATAACGCGGGTTTTCTCATTAATAGGTGCATAGGTGGTTCGCCCTGCAATTCCCCACCCCTCATCTTCATTATTCGATGCCGTATTAACCGCATTTCCAAAAAAACCTGCTGAAGCAGTCCAGTGCTTATGTTTTGTCGAGGCCATTAAGCCAATATGTCGTCCCGAAGCAAAAGCATCAAGCAAAGACCTTTCTGTAAAAACGATGTGTTTTGAACTTGTTTGTTCTTGTAACATAAAAGGGTCTTTAAAATTCCCTCCTTTGAGTTCAATATTGTCAAATCCTGTGTAGCTTAAATAAGCATCTTTAACTCCACCACGGCCAGACCCCGTAAAGTCATATTGCAATTTATATTTCCAGTCATTAAACATTTTTCCTTGAAGATAAAGCCTGGCTCTACGAATTTCCGTTCCATCGCCCATTTCGGATCCTCTTTCATCATACCAGGCAGAATCGACTTGAACCCGACCACCAATTTTTGCTTCAAACTCACCATCACGACTGACCGCGTGAATCCCCCCCTTATCAACTTTTACTTCAACATTACTCGCTTTATCCAGTTGAGCTTGCATTTGTTTTTTTTCGATTGCCGCCTTTTCTGTACCAGCGTGAATTTCATCCATCAATCGACCATACTGCGCATCATCCACAGTACCGTTTGCGTGCAACATTTTGATCAAGGTTTCAATTTCTGAACCAGCTTGAGCTTGTGTTACAAAAGCGGCAAACATAGCGCCAAGCAATAATTTGTTTCTAACATTCATTTTATAGCCATAAGAATTATGAAGAGGGTATACAAGTATTAAGTTGCATTAAATTGCATAACTTGTACTAATAATGGTTGTATTGATGACTATAATATATGTACTATTTATTATCAATATGCATATAATTGCCTATGTTATCTATCAAATACCAAATAAAAACCAGTCTGAATAACAATGGACAACAATATGATTTAGACGAAATATTGCAACTCCTTGGCCAAATACAGAAATCTGGGAACCTACGTGAGGCCGCGAATCGCTGTTCTTTTTCATACCGAAAGGCTTGGAACCTGCTTAAACAATCTGAACAATGGCTAGGAAACCCCTTGGTTAATAAACAAAGAGGAAAAGGGACGCAGTTGAGTGCAATGGGGAGTTTTTTATTGAATAGTACCCACGATACTCAAATGGATTTAAAACAAAGTTTGATGCAGACTGAAAACAAGGTAAATAGCCGCTTTCATAGTCAATTCTCAACATTGCAGCCTTTAAGGATTATCGCGAGTGATTCTGAAAAAATAGAGCGATTGCGTGAGCAATGCCATGATATTGAATTATCTATTGATGGCAGTCAGCAAGCCTTATTAGCTTATCTAAAAGGTGAGTGTGAGCTTGCGGGGTTTCATATTGGACTTGCGGCTAATAAACAAGAAAGGATTGAGGAATATTGTCAATATTTCGATCAAAATCAAGATCAATTCATTGTATTGGAGCAACGACTACAGGGCTTAATTAGTCATCCAGAACAAGCCGTAAATTCTTTTCATCAGATATTGAGTCAACAATTAACCTTTGTCAATAGACAGCAAGGCTCAGGGACCCGAGTCTTATTGGATAGTTTATTAAAACAGCAGAATATAAAACCCGAACAATTAATGGGTTATTATCACGAAGAACATACACATTTAGCTATTGCTAGCCTGGTGAGTAGTCGACAAGCTGATGCTGGATTAGGTATTCAAAGCGCTGCAATACGCTTAAAGTTACATTTCATGCCTGTTAGCCATGAGTTGTATTTTTTAGTTTTTAAATCACTCAGCCCTCAAGTGCAACACATTTTAGATATATTGTCCGCACATAGTTCATTTGAAATCCTAAATTATCAGGAATTTGCAGCGCATTTAGCCCACTCTCTGCCACTTGAAGATAATCATTAAGATAAATTTTTAAATATTTTTTTTACCTGTATTGAAAAGTGTTGCCTTACCTTGTCTCCAGCAACTTCTGTATACGTTTTTGATAAATACAAATCTACACCACAGACTTTTGGAATGGTTGAGCATCGACCATAAAAGCCATAGAGATCGCCTTTTACCTGATAAGTCAGAGGGAAATATTGATCGTTTAAAATATCTCCACTCACTACAAAATCAATACGTTGATCAAACATTTCATAAGTTAAACTCTCTTTAATAAGTCTTAATTCAGCTAATAAAACAGCTTGCTCATCGACTGTTTTTCCATAAATAATACATCGACAATTAGCCAAATCATCTAATAACAATCTCGCCAGCACTTTTACTGATAAGATCCCTTTGGATTGTTGAACCAACTTGTCTAAACCTTGTTCTTGTCGCATTTTAAATTAATTGTAAACCTTTAAAAAAACCAATCATCGCATTATAGAAAGTATATAAAATTTAATTTCTACAACTAAAGATGCATTTCTGGCAATAAAATCAAAATAGTACTAAAATAAGCGGTTAATATTGAACGCATACTGTAGATTCCTCCCGTACGGAAAACCCATTAATGACTGATTATAAACTAACTCACCTGAAACAGCTTGAAGCAGAAAGTATTCACATTATTCGTGAAGTTGCTGCTGAATTTGATAACCCAGTAATGCTCTATTCTGTTGGTAAAGATTCGGCTGTCATGCTTCATTTAACAATGAAAGCATTTTACCCAGGCAAACCACCATTCCCGATGATGCATGTGGATACCACATGGAAATTCAAGGAAATGATTGAATTCAGAGATAAATTGATCAATGAATTAGGTTTAGATATTATTGTTCACACTAATCAAGAAGGTGTTGACCAAGGTATTGGCCCTTTTACTCATGGCAGTAAAAAACATACTGACGTGATGAAAACTGATGGCTTAAAGCAAGCTTTAGATAAGCATCAATTTGATGCGGCTTTTGGTGGTGCCCGTAGAGATGAAGAAAAATCACGTGCTAAAGAACGCGTTTATTCTTTTAGAGATAAAAACCACCGTTGGGACCCAAAAAACCAACGTCCTGAATTATGGAATATTTACAACGGCAAGCTAGATAAAGGTGAAAGTATTCGTGTTTTTCCATTATCAAATTGGACTGAACTTGATATCTGGCAATATATTCATTTAGAAAACATCCCTATCGTGCCACTTTACTTTGCTAAAAAACGTCCTGTTGTTGAAAGAGATGGCATGCTAATTATGGTCGATGATGACCGCATGCCTATCGGGCCTGATGAAAAAATTGAAATGAAAATGGTTCGTTTCAGAACACTAGGTTGCTACCCTTTAACAGGTGCAGTTGAGTCAACAGCGACAACATTACCTGAAATCATTCAGGAAATGTTGCTAACCACCACCTCCGAACGCCAAGGCCGCTTGATTGACCATGATTCATCTGGCTCTATGGAACAGAAAAAACGCGAAGGGTATTTTTAAGAGCAGGTGAAAGGCGCAAGGTAAAAGGCTAAAGGAAGAGCATGCGACGATTTGAAGATTTAGACGTATGGAAGCGGTCTTCTCGACTTTGTGTTTCTGTTTATAAAGAACTTGCTTGTTGCAAGGACTATGGTTTTAAGGATCAAATTACACGTTGTAGCTTATCTATCCCTAGCAACATTGCTGAAGGATATGAAAGAGCTACAGATAAAGATAGTACTCGATTTTTTATTACTCTAAAGGTTCTTGTGGCGAATTACGAACTCAAATATACATAGGTATTGAAATTGGCTATATAAAGAAAGAAACAGGCCTTCAATGGAAAAATGAAGTGGAGCAGTTATCAAAAATGCTATCTGCCCTCATTAAATCAAGAAGCTCTTAACCTTTCACCTTTAGCCTTGCACCTTTAGCCTAAAATTTTTAAAGGAAAAATTTTCCCAATGTCCCACCAATCAGATTTAATTAGTACAGATATTGACGCTTATTTAGCTCAACATGAGCAAAAAGAGCTGATGCGTTTTTTAACATGCGGTAATGTTGATGATGGTAAAAGCACCTTAATCGGACGTTTACTGCATGATTCAAAAATGATCTATGAGGATCAATTAGCTGCTGTTCAAGCGGATAGTGCAAAGTCAGGCACTACGGGTGCAGGTAAAATTGATTTAGCTTTATTAGTTGATGGACTACAAGCTGAACGTGAACAAGGTATTACGATTGATGTGGCCTATCGCTATTTTTCCACATCAACACGTAAATTCATTATTGCTGACACCCCAGGGCACGAGCAATATACTCGTAATATGGCAACAGGGGCTTCCACCTGTGATTTGGCTATTATTCTGATTGATGCGCGTTATGGCGTGCAAACACAAACCAAACGTCATAGTTTTATTACCTCTTTATTAGGTATAAAACAAATCATTGTGGCGGTTAATAAAATGGATTTGATGGATTATAGTGAAGAGACCTATAACAAAATCAAACAAGATTACCTTGAATTCACTTCAGCACTTGATCTAGGCAATATTCAATTTATTCCGATGTCTGCTTTAGATGGTGACAATGTAGTAAATCCAAGTGAAAACATGCCTTGGTTTACTGGCAAACCGATGATGGAAACATTGAACACGGTTGAAATTTCGACAGATCGTAATTATACCGATGCTCGCTTTCCTGTGCAGTATGTTAACCGTCCAAACCTTGATTTTCGTGGTTTTTGTGGCACGGTGGCTTCAGGTATTTTTCATAAAGGTGATTCAATTACTGTATTACCTTCAGGTAAAAGCAGCACAATTAAATCTATTGTTACTTATGATGGCGATATCGATGAAGCCTTTACTTCTATGGCGGTTACTTTAACCATGGAAGATGAAATTGATATCAGTCGTGGGGACATGATTATTGGTAATAGTTCAGCAACACCTATTGTTGCTGATAAATTCAATGCATCCATTGTTTGGATGGATGAAAAGACCATGGTCCCTGGTCGTCAATATGTTATTAAACTAGCAACCCGAGCGGTTTCAGGCTCAATCTCTACCATTAATTATAGAATTGATGTAAACACCTTAGAACACCATGAAGCGAGTGATTTAAAGCTTAATGAGATTGCCTCTTGTACAATCTCTGTCAATGCACCAGTTGTTTTTGATTGCTATAAAGGCAACAAAGGGACTGGCGCATTTATTATCATCGACCGTTTAAGTAATGTGACCGTTGGTGCTGGTATGATTACTGGTGAAGCGGGTAATGAAGACTTAAGTCATGTTTCAGCCGATGAACGTGCAGCAAGATTCAGCCAAAAAGCAACCGCAATTAATTTAACCGGAGCCAATAGTCAGGATACTGCCTACCAGTTAGAAAGAAAATTATTTGATACGGGCCATGCGACAACCGTTCTTGAGCAACAATCTGAAGCGAGTGACTTATTAATAGCTGCAGTTAAAAATGCAGGGTTAATTTGTTTATCGGTCAATAACGGTTCAAATTCAATTGATATTTCTTTTGATTGTGACAGCCAGTCTATTGATGATATTTTTAGCTCACTTAAAGAACAAAAAGTAATTTATTAACTAATCACCCGTTAAAATTTGTAGGGCGGACTGAAGTCCGCCCTACAAATTCTTGTTTTTTAATCAAGCTGTCATTTGGTTAATTGGCTGTTTGTTCAATAATAATGATTGACTATAAATACAATGAATGACTTTCAAAATGAATGGACAATAATTCATAGTGATATTGAAAAGTACGAACGATTTTCACTGATCATAAAACTCTTTACTGTATTGATATTTATATTATCTAAAGCCATCGCAATAGAAACACTTCTCGCAATTTCCTTAATTTTGGTTTTATGGCTACAAGATGGAATATGGAAAACGTTCCAAAAACGACTGGAATCAAGAATTCTTATTATTGAAGATAATATTGAAAATAACCATAATGATAAGGGGACAGCATTCCAGCTTTATTCGAAATGGCAAACCAATCGTTCATCAAGTCTAGCGCTGATAAAAGAATATCTTTTTAATTCTCTTAAACCCACCGTTGCATACCCTTATATTGCCCTGATCTCTTTGTTGTTTTTTACTCTCTACACTAATTAACTAGCTTATTTTCAGTATAAAACGTATGACAAAAAGAGCCGTATTACTTGTAAACTTAGGGTCTCCAGACAAACCTGATACTAAAAATGTTAGACGCTATCTGAAGCAGTTTTTAATGGATCCTTATGTTATCCAGCTTCCCTGGCTTGCCAGAAAGCTTATTGTCAGTCTGTTTATTCTTCCCTCAAGACCTAAAGTATCAGCTCAAGCATACCAAAGTATTTGGACTAAACAGGGGTCTCCGTTAATTGCATTATCAGAAAAATTAAAAAACGCCTTACAAGCAAAAGCCAGATTACCGATTGGTATGGCAATGCGCTATGGGAAGCCAAGTATAAAAACTCAATTAATTAGCCTATCTAAAAAGTCTAAAGTAACTGAGATATTATTTATACCTTTGTATCCTCACTATGCAGAAAGCACGACTCTTACCTCTATTGAAGAGGCAAAACGAGTGATTAAAAAGTATAAACTGAAAACTAAATTAACTGTTTTCAAGCCTTTTTATCAAAATGCTGAGTATATTTCTGCCTTAGTTAGTCGTGCAAAACCTTACCTACAAAAACCTCACGACCATTTACTGTTTAGTTATCATGGCTTGCCTGAATTCCATGTCACAAAACTGGATAAGTCTAAAAAACATTGCTTAAAAAACAAGGCTTGTTGTGAACAAGAAAATGAAGTGCATCAAACTTGCTACCGCCATCAGGTTTTTCAAACCACGCATTTATTTGCTAAACACGCTGGGTTAGTTGAGGGTAGCTATTCAGTCGCTTTTCAATCTAGGCTGGGACGAGCTAAATGGTTAGGGCCTAATACAGAAGACCGGCTGCGTGAGCTCGCTAAAAATGGAGCTAAAAACATATTAGTCATATGCCCTTCCTTTGTCACGGATTGTCTGGAAACACTTGAAGAAATTGAAATTCGTGGGCAAGAGGTTTTTAAAGAGGCTGGCGGGGAGTCGCTCACCCTCATTCCCTGCCTAAACAATCACCCAGAATGGGTAAAAGTTTTAGCCACCTGGTGCAGAAAGTAAAAGCATACCGAGTGTTATCCTAGGAGTAGGACGCAGCCAGTTACATCAGTAGGATGAGCGCAAGCGCCCATCACTATACTTTCGTGCACGTTCCTTAGTCAGAGCTCTCGGGCTGATCCTGATCATCAACTGGCAACATTTGTAAGTTAGCACGCATTTGATTAGCATACTTAAAACCAACATCAGGAACCAACTTTCGATTAACACTTGCCAAATGCATAGCAGCCATCATCGCGGACTTTTGAAAATCAGCTGTTTTTTTTGTAAAAATAGACAATAAAAACTGAGCATTATCTTCACTTATCTCCTGCTTATCTATTAGTTCCTGGGCTTTTTTGGTGACTTTTAAAAAAGCAATAATCCGTTTTTTTCGACTTAAAAAGCCTATAGAAGGCATGACTTTAGTCAGCTCTTCATAGGCTGCTAAAGACTTATCTGCTTCATCCATATTCTCTATCTTTCCTATTATACATTTCGTTGTTTAAAGGCTTCATATATCATGATGCCAGCAGCAACGGATACATTTAAGCTCTCAACTTGTCCGACCATGGGGATTTTAATTAAAAAATCACATTGTTCTTGTGTTAGCCGCCTCATACCAGTTCCTTCTGTTCCCATCACGAGAGCCAAAGGCATATTTAAATCAGTATTAAAAATAGATTGCTCGGTCTCTCCAGCCGCCCCAGCAATCCAAATATTTTGTTCTTTTAACCAACGCAAGGTTCGAGCTAAATTAGTTACCTGATACACGGGCACTGTTTCTGCCGCACCACTAGCCACTTTACAGACAGTGGGGGTTATTCCAGCAGCGTTATCTTTAGTAATAATAATGCCATGAACACCTGCTGCATCAGCTGAGCGTAGACATGCACCTAAATTATGCGGGTCTTGCACTTGATCTAACACTAAGAAAAAAGGCATATCAGTCATATTTATAACAATATGCTTGAGCTCTTCTTCCGAATGCACACCAGGCAACTCAACTTCAGCAACGATTCCCTGATGGTTTTTACTATCTGTTAATTTATCGAGCCTTTTTTTATCTACTTTTTCTATCGTAATACTTGAATTTTGTAATTGCTTAAGTAAAGGAAGTAAGCGCTTATCTTGCCTTTGATTATCGACCCAAATATGTTTTATTTTATGAGCGGAAAAATCGAATGCAGCCTGCACCGAATGAATACCAAATATTTTAGTGATATTCATCTTTAGCTTGTTTTCCTTTTAGTCGATTTCTTTGCTTTTACTGGTTTTCTTTTCACAGCCTTTTTGTTTGTATCTTTTTCTTTCGTTTTTGACTTAGAAAATTTAGACTTAGCCTTTGATTTTTTCTTCTCTGTTGTTTTAGTTTTTTTAGCTGATTTTTTTGATGGCGTTGATTTGGGCTGACCTAATAAATCAAAATCAATTTTCTTTTCATCTAAATCTACTCGAGCGACTCGTATTTGAACCTTATCACCTAGTCTAAATCGAATATTAGTTCTTTCACCCGTTAATTGATGGGTTTTAGCATCAAAATGGAAATAGTCTTGCGGTAAGTTCGTGATATGAACCAAACCTTCCACATAGATATTATCGAGCTCCACGAAAAAACCAAACCCAGTCACAGCCGTAATAATCCCATTAAACTGCTCACCGACCTTATCCATCATGTATTCACACTTAAGCCAGTTAACAACATCTCGGGTTGCTTCATCGGCTCTGCGTTCATTGGTTGAACAATGTTCACCTAAAACGACCATATCAGGCAAACCATAAAAGAAACTTTTACTGGGCTTACCTAATAAACAATGTTTGATTGCTCTGTGTACCAGCAAATCAGGGTAACGTCTGATAGGTGAAGTAAAATGAGCATAAGACTCTAAAGCCAGGCCAAAATGTCCCTTTGTTTCAGGGCTATACACAGCCTGAGACATTGAGCGTAACAGGACTGTTTGAATTAAATGTGCATCTGCCCTACCCTGTACAGAATTAATTAAATGCATATAGTCTAAAGGTGTCGGTTTATCTCCCCCACCTAAAACCAATCCTAATTCATTTAAAAAACTTTTAAGATTTAATAGTTTTTCTGTCCCTGGACCTTCATGTACTCGCAACAAATGCGGCATTTTTTTACGAATTAAAAAACGAGCCGCCGCCATATTGGCAGTGATCATAAATTCTTCGATTAATTTATGTGCATCATTACGTTGAGTCGGCACAATTTTTTCGATTTTTCTATCTTCACCAAAAAGAATTTGGGTGTCTTGCGTATCAAAATCCATTGCACCACGGACTTCGCGCTGTTTCCGCATGACTTTATATAAGTTATAAAGCTCTTCTAGCTCAGGCACTAATGAAGCATATTTTTTAGTTAACGCTTTATTTCCATCAACTAAAATTTTTGCCACATCTGTATAGGTTAATCGTGCATGTGAACGCATGACAGCATTAAAAAACCCAGAACGGATAACTTGGCCATCTTCATTTATATACAGCTCACAAACCATACATAATCGATCGACCTGAGGATTAAGTGAACATAAGCCATTGGATAAGACTTCTGGGAGCATAGGAATTACTTGCTCAGGAAAATAAACAGAAGTACTTCTGTTTTTTGCTTCATCATCCAATGCGGTATTAACTTGTACATAATGTGCCACATCAGCAATGGCAACTAAAAGCTTCCAGCCTTTTGGGGTTTTTTTACAGTAAACAGCATCATCAAAATCACGCGCATCTTCACCATCAATAGTAACTAGCGGGAGCTCTCTAATATCAGTTCTATTTTCTTTTGCCTGTTCAGGCACCTCTTTGCTTAAACTTTTAATTTCTTGCAATAACTCAGCAGGCCACTGAAAAGGTAAGTCATGGGAACGTAAAGCCATATCTATTTCCATACCAGGTGCCATATGCTTACCTAGTACTTCAACAACCCGTCCAATGGGGTAGCGGTGATTACTTGGGTATTGAATAATTTCTGCAACAACAATCTCACCCTTTTTAGCTTTACCTAACTCATCTTTAGGGATTGAAATATCTTGAGTGATTTTATTATTATCAGGCGCAACAAAATTTAAGCCCCTTTCTTGAATTAAACGCCCAACCACTTGATGTGTATTGCGTTCAAGTATTTCAACAACCGCCCCTTCCCTGCGTCCCTTTCTATCAAGTCCAGCAACACGGACAACCGCTCGATCGTTATGCATCAATGATCGCATTTCTCTGGGAGATAAAAACAGATCCGCAGAACCATCATCAGGTTTTACAAAACCAAAGCCATCCGCATGCCCTAAAACACGACCTGCAATTAAATCTTTACTATTAACCAGGCAGTATTTTTGTCTGCGATTAAATATTAATTGTCCATCACGTTCCATTGCCCGTAACCGTCGGCGTAATGCTTCAAGGTTATCAGCTGATTCAAGTCCAAATTTTTTGGCTATTTGCTGGCGCCGTAGAGGCTCCCCCATCTCTTCAATCAATTGAAGAATAAGTTCACGACTTGGAATAGGGTTCTCATATTTTTCAGCTTCTCGCTGAGCATAAGGATCTATTATGGGTGATGTATTGTTTTCTTGATCAGAATCAGAGACCATTTATTTTCTTTTTAAGTTTAAATGAGGCATAAAAGCGTGCTTAAGGCCATGTTTTAAGCCATCATAGCCTATTAAAAGAACTTTTAACATGGCTGGGGGGATTTATTTTCTAAGCTTATAAAACATAACTAAAAATGATATTTTAGATAGAATCTAATATGCCTATTAATAAGCTACTGGTTAATGAATCAGATACCTGTAACTTTTTTGGCAGTTTTTTAAATTTAGCTGATAAAAAAGGAGCCGTCCTATTAGCCGAAACGGCTCCTGATCTTGTTCCAGTCGCGGCCAATAGGCCCCTCCTACCGATAACAATACCTCAGGCATTTACTGGTTTTTATAATCCTGTATTTGTAGGGCGGACTTCAGTCCGCCATATAGGCAATTTATAACTGTCATTGCGGACTGAAGTCCGCCCTACATGTTTTAAGCGGTGCTGAGTTAATAGCCCTATTTTTTAATGGCTTTCTGCTAATGACCAATAAGGTGCAAGCACTTGAATAGAGGTAAGGAAGAGTGGGTAATCAACAGGTTTTAATATATAGCCAGAAATACCTAGCTCAAAGCTATTATCAACATCCTGCTGCTCTTTTGAGGAGGTTAACATGATAACAGGAATACTCTTAAATACAGAATGTTGCTTTAACTGCCCTAAAAATTCATGTCCATTCATTTTGGGCATATTAATATCTAATAAAATGACACATGGCAGCCCTTGGCTAGGGTTATTAAGGTATTGAAGCGCTTCTTCCCCATTGCCTGCTGTTACCAGAGGGTTCAATACCGCAAGGTCTTTAAATCCACGTTTAACGGTCATTATATCGACCTGGTCATCTTCGATTAATAAAATTGATTGTATATTATTCATTTAATTATTCTTATTATTAGTTTAATGAATGAGACCACCCTGTATTTAGCATTTCCAAGCTTCTGGGAATGGTAAAAATAAAAGTACTTCCATTACCTTCTTCTGACTCAATCCAGATTTTTCCACCCCAATGAGCCACTGTTTTTTCTATTAAACTTAAACCAACCCCAGTCCCATCAATCTGATCTTTTGACTTTAAGGTTTGAAAAAGCTGAAATATTTTTTCCTGATATTTCTTCGCAATGCCTGGGCCATTATCTTTAATTGAAATTTGCCAGTCTTGTTCCTGTGCTATACAACTAATATTAATAATCCCAGCCTCTTTATCATTATATTTTATAGCATTATCAATTAAATTTTGAAAAACCTGAAAAACCCTGGCTTTTTCACCTTGAATAACAGGGAAAGGCGTCAAAATATTGATTGTTATCTTCTCAAGCGGAGTCATTAATTGAATAACATCTTTAATCAACACAAGAAGGTCAACAGTCTCCATATTTTCACTGACCCTACCAATGCGTGAATATTGTAGAATCCCATCAATCATTTCATGCATCCGTTTGGCTCTGTCTCGGATTAACATCATTTGCTCTTTACCTTGATCATCAAATGCTGAGGCATAATCTTCAACAATCCAGCCAGATAATTGATTAATCGCTCGTAATGGCGCTTTTAAATCATGAGAAACCACATAGGCAAAGTTATTTAACTCTTCATTTACCCTATTTAATTCAGCCGTCCTTTCTTCAACCCGTTGCTCAAGGTTTATATTTAATGATTCAATCTCTTGTTGATTTTTTTTCATATCCTTTATTAACGTGGTATTTTGCAGAGCAACCGCTGCTTGTGCCGTTAATAATTTAGTCAACTCTACTTGTTCATGAGTAAAAACTGATGTCATTAATTTATTTTCTAAGTACAGAACCCCTAAAACATCTTTTTTCAATACTAAAGGAATACATAAAATTGATTTAAGCTGTTGTTTTTGTATGGTTTTATCCGCATTAAAGTCAGAATCTTCACAGGCATTTTTTAACACCAAAACCTCAGCGGTACGAAATACATAATTTGCAATAGCCATACTCAAGTTTTCTGTCGCGATAGATTCATGCTCTTTTATTTTTACATCAACAAAGTCATGCTTATCACCACGAGCCATAACCTCTAGTTGTTGCTGGTTAGCTATCAGTAAATAAGCAGTTTTTGCCCCCACTCTCTCCATCACAGCTTGCAGAATCGTACTTAATAATAGATTAAAATCCAGCTGCTGAGTAAGGCTTCGACTGGCTTCTAACAAAAAATTAACATCAAGTCTTTCCGCTAAAGGCTGCTCCCTTGGCGCTTGCTTTTCATTAACAGCCAGTGAAAAACGTTCGTATAGTTGAGCTTCTTTAACTTTTGCCTTACAGGTTTTATAAAGTGATGCCGCTCTTGTTAAATGATAATTAGCATGTCGATGTTGTTGTTCAATATAGACAACTCCTAGCCGTTCATTAATATAACCTTCTAATAAGGTGAATTTATTATCAACGGCTAAATCAATCGCATCAAAAGCATGGCGACGGAAATTACTTATGTTTTGTTGTTGATAACTTTTTTCCATTTTCATCAACGATAGATAGGGTTTTAAAATAGGGCCTAGTTTTGCCCAGGTTTTAACTTGTTTTAGGCAGCGATTTAAATATTCCTTATCAGCAGCTGACCAGTCCTTGTCTATATTTAATGCATTGACAAACCAAAAGACATACCATAATCGATTAAGAATATTATCACTTAAACCCCGCAAATAGGGTTTTGCCTGAGATAGAGCCTGTTCAGCTATATCATATTTCCCCAAATAGAAATAACTAATACCTTTTAAAGTGTAGTACCCTCCGATTGAGACAACATGCTTATTCTCTTCCCAAAGTCTTAATTTGGCAGATATTTGCTCTGAATCGTAAGTTTCTTTGCCTGTTAACATTAAATCAGACCAACCGGCGATTGCACTTTGAGCCAACCCTAAAGAAAGCGATAAATTGAATTTTTTAGAGAACTGACTGCATTCTTTTGCAACATCTTCAACTTGTTGAAGGTTTTGTCCTTGGTTGATTAAATGCCAAATATAAGGCCCATAAGATAATCCCGCGTTATATAAATCACCACAATTTTTACCCCGATGAATATTTTTCTGACATTGTTCAATAATAAATTCAGACTGCCGGCGATTATGCATATTGGTCCATAATATTCCATTAATCCCTTTTGTCGCACCAAATGTTTCAGGGTAGCGATCAGATAAAGCTAAGCCTAAATCTTCATAATTAAAGGACATTTCATATTGCCCTTTACGCTGCAAATATAATCCCACCATGGAAAATCCATAAATAACTGTTTCATCAACCCCTCCCGACAAACAGTTTTGAGTGGACTGAATTGCAGCCAAATAAAGCTGAGGAACCATCCCTGATAAATAATAATCAGGGATTAATTCACTATAAATACCTGTTTCAATTTTTGTTTCCCTATTACCACTCGGAGTAATATCTAGTATTTTTTGCCAAATATCATTATTTCCCTTATGAATTTGTTCAATAATCTGTGCTGATTTTTGTAATGCCAACAGATCATCTTCAGGAATTTGTCGATTAAAAAAAGCTAGGCCTTGATTCCCGACTTCAATAGCCTGTTCAAATTTACCCATCGATGAAAGCCCAGTGGTTTGTTCATACAAACAATCAATTCTGTCCAGATTATTTTTAGACTCTTTAATTAAAGTTTTGAGTATTTTCTCTGATGCAGGCTGATTACCTAAAGCCATTTCTGTTCTGGCTAAATATTTATGTAATGAGAATAAAAAATCATAATCCTTATTCCAGCATTGATCTGGAAATAGCAGCAAACTTTGATGAAAGAAAAAATTAGCATTATCCATAGCCAAGGCTTTCATTGCAGCCTTACCTGCATAATAATTAAGCTCAGCTTCTTGTTTTTTTTGGGCGCTAGTCTGAGTCGAATCGCGGCCCAATAATAAATGTTCTACAATTGAGAATAAATTGGGTAACTGTTCAATATTACATTGTTCAGGAATGACGCTAATGAATGCGCCTGCAATTTTTTGATGTATTTGTTGCTTAGTAAAATCATCCAGAAAACTTTCTGCCGCCGCTTGAACCTGATCATGAAAAAAGAAAATCTGCTCTTTTTCTCGCATTAAAATATTGTCAGAAAAAGCATTGCTTAGCATCTGGAACAAAACGGGCAACGATAAATTCATCACTAATGCTAATTCCTTAGTATCAAAACTAGCCCCTAAACAAGCTGAGACACCTAAAAGGTTACGAACCTCACTGCTTTGTTTGGATATTTTATCTTTAAATAAATCAAGCGCTGTTTCAGGGATTTTAGTATGTCTAAGCTGCTCATTATCCCAAGTCCAAACACCATCCTTAGCTAAGTGAAGGTGTTTATAGCTATGCAACCATCGTAAACTCTCATTAACAAATAATGGATTTCCCGCAGACGTTTGATAAATAACATCTGATAATTGAATGGTACGCATTGGATAGGTATTTAAAATATAAGCCGTCATCTGATTAACATCTGATAGCTTTAGCGCTTGCAATTGAATTTCCACCAAAGGCCTATTCATGCTTTTAATTCGCGTAATTAAATAGCTTAATCTGTGTGTTTCACTCACTTCATTATGCCGATAAGCCCCAATCCAGTACAAATAAGGATAATCCAGGGCATTGTCGAATAAGCGCTGAAGTAAATCAAAGCTTGCCCCATCGCACCACTGCAAGTCATCAATAAATAAGGTTAAAGGATGGTCTTTACTCGCCAGGCAAGCAATAAACTTTCCCGCAACATCATTAAAGCGATTGCCCGCTTCAATGGGAGGTAACTTCACCACTTCGGGCTGTTTACCAATAATGAGTTCAAGTTCTGGGACTAAATCTGTCATCAGCTTGCCATGCTCACCCAATTGATGATTTATTCTTTGTTGCCAATAAGCAATGCGCTGATTATCTTCGGTTAAAAAGACCCTGACCAGATTAGTGAACGCTTGAATAATGGTGCTATAGGGAATATGTTTTTTAAACTGATCAAATTTACCCGATGTAAAATAGCCATTATGCTTCACAATAGGTAACTGCAACTCTTGAATTAAGCGTGTTTTTCCTATTCCAGATAATCCAGAAATAAGCACAGAACGGAATAAACCAGAACAGGATTTTTGATACTCTTCAAGTAATTGTTTTTTTTCAAGTTCACGCCCAACCATCAGAGAGGGTATGGTGATACGATGACTAAAGTCATGCTGTTTAAGGGTAAACCGGGCAATGTGTTTATGTCCCTCCCAATCATGAAGGCATTGCTTTAAATCATAAACCAGACCCGCGGCAGTTTGGTAGCGTTTCTCTGGTGCTTTTTCTAATAACTCAGCTGTAATTTTCCCTAATATTTCAGGTATTTTAATATTGATAGATTGTACTAATGGAGGAATCTCAGCTAAATGTGAGTGAATGATAGCAATAGGATCAGCGAATAAAAAAGGCGGATGCCCGGTTAAACACTCAAATAACACCATACCCAATGAATATAAATCTGAGGCATAATTAACCGTATGTTTAATACGCCCTGTTTGCTCTGGAGATAAGTACGGTAAGGTATGCGTGCGAAAATCATCCTGATAAATAAAATGACTCATTTGATTGATATCCAGCACTCGAACATCATCAATTAAGGTGGTTTGTAATGACACTGGATTAATAAGAATATTACTGGGTTTTACACTTTTATGAATATGTCCAGCCTGATGTCTCTGCTCCAACTGTTCAGCAATTGAAATAATTATTTTAAGGGTTTCAATTAATGTTAATTGCTTACGTTGTTGAATCCATTTTTTTAAGGTGTCGCTAGGAATCCAGGGTTGAATTAAACGAATCGTTTCACTATTAGGTGATTGGATTAAGGGAACAACGATATCGGTTAGTTCCAGTTGGTTTAATTGCTCAACTTGTTGCTGTAAATAATGGCCCAATTCTGCTGCACAAAACTGAGGTTTTATTGTTTTTATAACAATGTATTGTTCATTTTTTGACTCAGTAACCAATGCTTTACAAACATCAGCATGCATACTTGAACCTAATTTTTCTACTTCTTGAAAAGTTGTCTGATGATTAATCACTAAGAATCCATTTTATGCTGAGATAAAAAAGCATGACTATGAACAAGCCACAGTTAGAAGAAAAGTAATGACTAAAACTAAACTGAATTTAAAAAAACATGGAATTTCAAGTGGGAGGAACTTCTAGCTGCGACAGCTCTTGATCTTGTCGCGGTCGCGGCCTGGAGGCCCCTCCTACCCATAAAAACAACATCGTTTCCAATCTGTCTTTATTTAATCTGTGGTTAGTTCATAGCCATATAAAAAGACTATATCACTTTCCTTTATAGCCTATGGGAATAAGGTAAGCTAGCTATGACTAATCACCCCCATAAAAAACGGGAGGTTGATTAAAAAACCATGGATTTGTAGGGCGGACTTCAGTTTGCCATCGAGGTAGTTTATGACAGTAATTGCGGACTGAAGTCCGCTCTACAGATCTACAATTTGTAACCTATAAACGCTGTTGAAACATTTGAATGGTTTTCTCGGTTAAAGGTTCTCTATTATGATCCAGTTTAATTCCCTTTAGCTCGGTTGCTATCAAATCAATGGTTTGAATAAAATCAGCAAAAATAGCCGCTGGCTCATCTAACTCACTTGGCTGAATGAAAAACACAATACCTGGTGAGCTAAATGAACTCAGATCATCAGCGGGAAAGGTGCCGGGTTCAACCATGCTGGCAACTGCAAAATCAACTCTACGTTGCTCATCTACCCGCTCAAAAATTTTCATACTACCGTACTCAAGCCCCACTTGATCAAATACTTCAATCAATCGCTCTCCATTAAAGCCCTCTTCTGTAGGAGCGACGATGCTAAACTGAACAATACTCGGAAGCTTTATACTTTTAACAGCGGGTTGAGTTGGGGTTTCAGCTTCGGTTTCAGGTGTAAAGTCTGTTTCACTTGCTACAGTAATAGGGTCTGGCTCAAAACCCTCATCTAAAGCAGAGCCTAACGGAACAATATCAAAGTCATCATTGTCTGTATTCAGTATTAAAGAGTCATCAATTTTATCCAAAGGGTTTCCTTTATCGTAAAAATCAATACCTCGACGACTTTTTTTATTTTTAAACATCCACCACAGTACCATACCAATTATAACGGTAGCACCTATTGCAATAATCACTAGTCTTAATAAATCTTTATCCATTAACTTTCCGCCATCTCTACTGCATCATCAATATCTACGGATACCATTCGCGATACCCCCGGTTCTTTCATGGTAACACCTGCTAATTGTTTTGCAATTTCCATTGTTACCTTGTTATGTGAAATATATAAAAACTGTACTGCCTCTGACATTTCCTCGACCATTTGAGAAAACCGTACCACATTTGCATCATCTAACGGCGCATCGACTTCATCCAGCAAGCAAAAGGGCGCTGGATTTAAGTCAAAAATAGAAAAAACCAACGCGACGGCTGTTAACGCTTTTTCTCCACCCGATAATAAGTGGATTGAACTGTTTCTTTTACCTGGTGGCTGGGCAATTATATTAACGCCTGCTTCCAATAAATCAGAATCAGTCAATTCTAAATAAGCCTGCCCTCCCCCAAAAAGTTTTGGGAATTTTTGCTGGAGTCCTGTATTTATTTTATCAAAAGTTTCTTTAAATCGTAGCCTACTTTCTCTATCAATTTTACTGATCGCTTCATCAAGCGTATTAAGAGCATCTATTAAATCATCATGTTGCTCATTAAGAAAATTCATCCGCTCGGCTTGTGATTTATATTCCTCAATAGCTGTTAAATTTATGGAGCCTAAGCGCTCAATTTGTTTTGTAAAACTTTCTAATCGGCGTTTCCATTCCAATTCTTCCGCTTCAACTGACAATTGTTCTAGCACTTGCTCTGGGTTAGCATCAATTTCATCTAACTGCTCTGTGAGAGTTTGTTGCCTTACATTACTATCTTGCTGCTCAAACCTAACTTTATCCAACAACTCTTTTTGTTGTTCCATCGCTCGCTGAGTTTGAGTGTGTTGTTCAGCTAACTGAGTGATTAATGCCTCAGTGTCTTGTTGTGCAATTCGTTCTTGCTGTAATTTATCCTCTAAATGATCTTTATTCTCAGCAAATGCATCTAATTGTATTTTTTCATCATCCAGCGGCATTAACGTTGAGTTTAATTTATTTTCCAGCTCTGCAATACGTTCAGCTGATTGCTGGTTTTGTATCTGTAATCGTTCAAGTTGTTTACTGGTTAAGGCTTCAGAAGCTTTTAATGATTCAATTTTTCCTTGTAAAGTATGCAGATTTCTCTGAGCTTCATTAACCGTTAAATCACTGGTATATTGTTGCGTTTGTAATTGCTGATTATGTAACTCCAATTTATCTTTGGTTTCAGCTAACTGTTCTAAAGTTTCTTCCGCAAGCAGTTTTAATTCATCTACCTCATTGAGCGTTTCAGCAATATCAGTGTTTTCTGCAATCACATCTTCAATTTCCAGACTGACTTGATTAAGTCGTTGCTGTTGTTGTTCCTGTTTAGCGGAATAAGCACTAAATTGCGCACTTTTTGCAGAATATTCTGAGCCTAAAACCTTATCTCTTTGTTGCAAGCTTTCTCTATTTGTTTCCGCATCTTTCAAAGCTAACTCAGTTGTTTCAAGTTGCTCTTCAACCAGCTCAATATTTTCCTGTAAATCAATTTGGCATTGTTTTAAATCACGTAAATCTTTTTCACGCTGTAAAACACCACGTTTACTGTCCGTACTTCGAGATATTTTAATCCAGTTAGGCCCTAGCCAATCGCCCGCTTTAGTAATGATTGATTCATACGCAAGTAAATTAGGGACTTGCTGCTTTGCTGCTTCAATATTTTCCGCACAATAAATGCCAGTTAACAAGCCACTTAAATTCCAGGGTGATGCCACCTTACCAATAAGAGAGGCTGGCAAGTCACTCTGTGTTTGATCAGCCGCCTGAGTTTCAAACAAAATCAAGGATTGCTCAGTTAAATATTGTAAGCCAGGAACAAGCTGTTCAGTATTATCGACACAGATTGCTTCTAAATAACTCCCCAGTACCGTTTCAACTGCATTTTCCCAGCCGTCTTCAACATCAAGAAACTCAGCCAAACGCTGATTGTTTGATAAATCCATTTTATCCAGCCACTGCACAAGTTCCTTTTTATCTTTACCCATTGCATGCTGTTGTAATAACTCTAACGAAGTTATTTTTCCATTTACTTTATGCTGTTCAGATCGATCATCATGTAATTGATTGTGAAACGCTTTAACCTTCTGACGCTGTTCAATAATTAGGCTATATATAGTTTCCAGTTGCAATTGCAGATCTTCTCTATCTGTCTCTATCAATTCAATACTGCTATCAAGCGATTCAATTTCAGACAATAAATCAGTACTTGATAATTCACTGTGTTCAATTTGCAATTTTTCCAAGCGTTGTTGCAGTTGTTGAGATTGGCTATTTAAATGCGTCAGCTTCACTTTTTGAACTTCAGCCTGTTCTTTATATTTTGAGCTTTCAGTCAGATAATCTTCCCACTGTTTCTGCCAGCTTGCCTTGGTTTGCTGTAACTCACGTTGCCTTAAGTTGCTTTCTTCTGCTTGTTCGGTGGCAACAATCTGGCTTTCTTCCGTCTCTAATAGGGTTTCTTTAATCTCTTCAAGCTGTTGCATATCAAGCTCATACTCATTATTTGCCTGTTCTGCATGCTGTTTTAATCGATCAATTTCAATCACGGTTTCTTCATGACTGCTTTCATTGTGTTTTATCGCTTGCTGTAAACGACTGACTTCAGCAACCACATGATAATAATCTTGTTGTGCAGAATCCAGGTTCTGCTGTTGGCTTTTCTGATTGATCCTTTGCTTATCAATTGATTTATCAGTTTCCCTTAACAAAACAAACAAACGATTATGCTCAGTAGCAATATTTTGTAAATTATCTTCTAGTTGTTTAGAAGTTTGATGATAGCTATTCCATCTTAAAGCAAGCAGTTCTTTCTTATATTGACGTTCTTGTTTTTTTAAATCAGTAAACTTTTCCGCTTTTTCCGATTGTTTTTTTAAATTAGTTAATTGCTTTTCAACTTCTTCACGTAAATCATCAAGACGTTCTAGGTTTTCTCTAGTATGCCTCATGCGTGTTTCAGTTTCGTGCCTACGTTCCTTATATTTACTAATACCCGCAGCTTCTTCAATATGTACTCGCAATTCTTCAGGCTTGGATTCTACCATTCTGGAAATGGTTCCTTGCTCAATAATTGCGTAACTTCTCGCACCCAGCCCCGTCCCTAAAAACAAATCAGTAATATCTTTACGCCGACATTTAGAACCATTAAGAGAGTATTGAGACTGTCCATCCCGACTCACCAATCTTCTTATTGAAATTTGACTGTATTGAGAATATTCGCCCCCTGCTTTACCTTCACTATTATCAAAAATCAGTTCAACTGAAGCGGTACTGACGGGTTTTCTACCTGATGAGCCATTAAAAATGACATCAGCCATGCTGCCGCCTCGCAAATGTTTAGCGGAACTTTCCCCCATCACCCAACGAACAGCATCAATAACATTTGATTTACCACACCCATTAGGGCCAACAACGGCCGTTAAATTACCCTTAATAGTAATTGTGGTTTGATCAGCAAAGGATTTAAACCCAGAAAGTTTAATTTTATCCAGTTTCATAACGGGTAGATGATCCTGTTTTAATTAAATAGCCGCGTATTATTGACTATATTAAGGTGAGTTTCGATGTTTTTTTTCTTTGCTTATAAAAAACTTAAGAAAGTAGCCTGATCAATTCTGAATCCAGCGGCGTTCTTATGCCCTCCCCCGCCAAATTGTACCGCCAGTTTAGAAACATCAAAGTCCCCGATTGATCTTAAACTGCATTCAAAACGCTGATCTTTACCATGAAAAAAATAGGTTAAGCCAAAGGTACCCGACTTTTCTGCCAATTCATGCCCTAAATCACTAGCAAACATACCCGGCGCATTAACTGCTAAACCTTTTATACTATTGAGTTTAACCGTATGGCGTGCTTTTAATAGGCGATTTACATTAAGCTTTTGTTGTTTAAGCAATAAAGCACCTTCTCTTTGCAAAGTAGCGAGTTTGATTTTTTCAAAAGCAGAAAAGTGCACGGGTAACCGTAAATATAATGCTTTGCATATTTCTTCTGTTTTAGGTAATTGATGCCGCCATATATCATGATCTTCAATATGCTGTAATAATTGAGGCGCTTCAGTATTTGCATGAAAATACTGCCAGGCAATCATACATCCACTATGCTGTTGAATAAAATTCACTTCAAGATTATCAGGAAGTGCTGTTTGATAGGCTTCAAATTCTTTTTGTGCACTAATATGATGATCCAGGACAACAATTTTACTTGCCGTTTGTGCGGCTGAAACTAACACCTCTGCTGGATAACAAAAATCTACAATGTAAAGCTCAGTTCCATCAGCAAATTCAGGCATCGGCGTTTGATGGCGAACAGGGAGATAGCGAGCGGTATTTGCAAAAACCTTCCACAGCGCCCATGCAGCCGCATAGCCATCCATACAATCGGCATGATAAAGCACTAAAATATTTTTTTGTTTATTAGGGTTCATTATGTATTTCTAACAAAAATTAACATGGCTATTAATAAGTCATAGGTTAAAAAATCAGATACCACTACTTCTTGGTAGTATTTTAAATTTTGTCGATAAAAGCAGGAGAGGCCAATTGGCCCCTGCTAGCAATAAAAATTGCTCAGAAATTTACTAATCTTATATAACCATCTGATTTATATAGGACCATGAAAGTTAATACAGCTTTCCAACGAGATCAAGATGAGTTAAATAGAGTCGTGTATCAAATTCCAGCTGATGATAATCAGCTTCCATAGACTCACATAACCTATAAAACGCTTTATTATGCTGCTTTTCTTTTAAATGAGCCAGTTCATGAACAACAATCATTCTTAAAAACTCAATGGGCACTTTTTTAAATACCGAACCTATTCGTATTTCATTTTTTGATTTTAACTGATTCCCCTGCACTCGGGATACATAGGAATGTAGCCCAAGTGCCTGGTGAAGTACATTAATTTTATCGTCATAAACAACCTTACTTAATGGCGCTGATTGTTTGATATATTGATTCTTCAATTCGACCGTATATTGATACAGTGCTTTATTACTTCTTATTTGATGTGCTTCTGGATATTTCTGTTGCAACACCTTGCTCAACTTGTTTTGGCTAATAAGCATTTGCACCTGGTCTGTTACCTTTGTTGAGTAAGCAGTCAAATATTTTAAAGTCGTCATTCTAAACTAATCTTTCAGTATTAAAGTTGATATTAGAGGTAAAATACAGGCATTATCTATCACTATTATTAAAATAATGAGCCATTCTAAAACTTATCTTAATGTCCCTTATGCTGAAAAAGATGCAGCCAAAACACTCGGGGCTAAATGGGATGCCGGGAAAAAAAAGTGGTATGCTCCAAGTAGTATTGATGCTTCACTCTTTGAAAAATGGAATAGGGAACCAGCCCATTCAACGACAAAAACAAAATCTATTGCTGCGGGTAAAAAAATGCTTTCTGGTACTGTTACTTACGCAAAAGATAAAAACTTTATTGCTTATTCTGAAGAATTACCCCCTTGGAATTAATATATCCCATAAGTAGACTTTAGAGCAATAAAAACAGATCTGGTAATGGATATGTTATGTTGTAAGTCTGCTGAAAAGACAATATCTATAGTTTGGGCGTTTCTGCCAAACAGGCGATTTATATTAGCTTTAGTTCCAAGGGCTATTATCGTTTAGCGAAAACCAAGGCCGTGCAAAATCATGGTCGTGTAAAATAGAGTCACGGACTTACGGTTTGTTGTACTAGTCCTTTAATTGTCTAACTTGCGCCTCTACGGCACACTTCCTACAGCTTGAACGACAAGTTCAGTTGTCGCTGGCGGATATGCGATGGAATCTGACAACACACTGAACTATGATATAAAATGGCCTCTGAAAAAAACTGCGCTGCCAGAGCGGTCAACTGCAACTTTTTGTTAGCTATTGTATAACACAAGCTATAACTTTCTCTAGGGATTAATATGCCTACAATTTCAATGTTTTACGGAATTATTATCCGTATGTACTTTTTCGACAACCAACAGCATAGCCTGCCTCATATTCATGTGCATTATCAAGAATATAACGCTATTATTGAGATACCTAGCGGGACAATCATTGAAGGTAAATTACCAAAACCCAAACAGAAACTTGTGGATGCTTGGATTGAAATTCACAGGGATGAACTTGTGGCTGACTGGGAACTCGCAATTAATGGCGAGCCAATATTTAAAATTGACCCATTAAAATAGGATATTTGAATGAATCCTCATGTTGTCAGCGTTGAAGTAAAACAAGAATATATATTAAAACTAGCTTTTGAAAATAAGGAAGTTAGACTATTCGATACGAGTCCTTTTCTGGACAAAGGCATATTCAACGAATTAAAAGATATTAATTATTTTAAACAAGTAAAGGTAGCCTTTGGGGCAGTTGAATGGCCTCACGAACAAGATTTTAGTAAAGATACTCTTTACTTATTAAGTACTCCTTTAAAAAGCTAACACTCTACTCAACTATAACTTTAAAATATTTTTAAGTTTCCATACCCAATGGTGTTAACTCAAACGCTGAAAATCAGGGACACGGAGCACAGATAAGGGGTCAGTACCCTTTTATGCACTTTTCTTAGGACGACCTCTTTTTGCATAGCCCGTTTTTACACCCAACAATTGTTCGACCTCTTCCTTAAACTTAGTATTACCAAGTGGCGTCCCAGTTTGAACAGCCGAACGTAAATCATCTATCACCGATGCATCCAAAACTTGTCTAAACCCTTCTCGATAGTAATTAACTCGTGTTTCCTTATCTTTATGTATTGCTAG
>Ga0209395_1001818_pt1 | contig 29208 bp, 28 predicted proteins | sample GOMGulsemesocosm_3_FD_184635 | JGI IMG/M metagenome (GOLD analysis project Ga0209395, IMG submission 184635) | Methane-oxidizing microbial communities from mesocosms in the Gulf of Mexico - GOM9D Gulf of Mexico (SPAdes) (version 2) | ecosystem: Environmental > Aquatic > Marine > Cold seeps... | reverse complement strand
CAATGTTAACAAAGATACGAAAGCAGACGTTAACATCAATGGATTTTCGAGCTGTTTTTAGTGTTCATTATACGTTGAGCTACCTTCATCTTGATAGACAACACAGCCGACACTCATAAAGTCGGATTGGGAAGGTTCAAAGTAAGATTTTTGAAGGTTATCAAAGACAACTTAACGCCATTAACTGATGCTATATATGATACTGAAAAATAAAGTCAGATATAAAAGGCAGCTATGCATATACACATCACTGCCTTTGTTAATTCAGAATAAAAACTCTCTCATCTATTTATTGAAGGCCCAAACGAATAGGGTAAAAAGTTTGATCTATGGCTTTGTCAAAACGAGAAATAGATTTTTTATCCCCTTTCACATGACCAATATCAGCCAATTTCGGTGTGCTTTTTTCGGTAAATAAACGGTTAAATGCCTTTCGATCAGTTTTGATAGCAACTTCATGTTTATGCTTACCTTCATTAACTTCTAAAATTCCGTTACGAAGATAAATAGTAAACTCTTCACTTGTATCATCAAAAGCAAAATAGTAACCCGTGTTAGTTGCCTTAACTTCATCAGGAATAACCTTGTAACGCATATTATCCATCAAGGTGGCTGTTGCCATGCCAGCTATAACAGAAGGACTTGATAATACTTGTCTACCAATGTCAGCAATTTGATTCATATCGACAAGCCCATCGAGTTCATCGGCAGCCGATAGATAAAAACCACGGCTAGACGAGGTGATGTTTGCGTAACCTAGGTGGCGAAGTCCTGCTGCTTTTAAGTATCGAGACTGCATGTCATTATTATCAATTCTGACTAATTTGTCTGAAAGTGCCACAGACCATTTAATATCACCGTCAGCTAGCGCTTTTTCTGCAAGCTTTAATACTTTATCGCGACCACCCATTGCTTCTACCAGTTTTGCGTCCTCTTCTGTTTTAGGTAAAGGGTCAAGGTTAGCTGGGTTTCCATCAAACCAAGAGACATAACCAGTAAAATAGGAGCGAACATTGGTTTTTACATTGCCATAGGTTTGAATGGTAAAAGGGTCTAGGGTGAGATAGTCAGGAATAATTATCTCATTGGCTAAATCGTCAGGTGATTTACCCTGATTGATTAAGCGAATAGCTTGGTCATGCTGAAACTGCATGGCATCTCGATAAGTAATAAGAATGTTGTCTACTTTCTCTTTGCCGTATTCAGCCTTGCCGTGACCCGGTAACATGTGTTCTGGCTCAAGGGCACGGATCTTATCTAATGCTATAACCCAAGCGTTAGTATCTCGAAACTTGGTGCCACGAGGTGAATGTAATTGTGGTCCTGCGGGACCCTGTAGCTCATCACCAGTAAATACAGTTTTATATTTAGGTGCGTAAATCACTAGATGGGCTGAGTTCTCTCCACCAGAATGTACAAAGGTCATTTCCAAACCTAATACATCACGTGTTTCGCTGTCTTTATCTGTTACGTAGGTTGGCGGAATGAAATCTGTAGACCCTGCACTAAAATGACCACAACAACCTGTAGTAAATTGTGCTCTGTCTGCTGGCTGCAAGGCCCCTCCATACATGAAGACCGCACGCTGCCCCATTAAAGGCCCAGTCGATGCATTTTCAGATATATAAGCGTCCATAAATTTGTAGTCGGCAATGATTTCTACCTCACCATTTTTAACTTGCTCCGCTGTAACGAACGCGCCAACACCACCTGTATGGTCAGCATGGGCATGGGTATAAATAATGGCTTTAATGGGCTTGTCGCTTAAGCTTTTTATTTTTTCAGCCACGGGGAACATTTGTTCTTTGTTAAGCCCCGTATCTATTACTATAAGACCTTTAGGAGCATCGATTACATGAATCGTAGCAAACGCATTTGGTGGCGTAATTGACCATATAGGCGCACTTGGATGTGTGGTGGTACCTTCTTCAAAGTGCTTGGCGTGATCGGCAAAGTACTTAGGCGCATAACGCTTTACTTTATAGGGATTGTCCCCAGCAGAATATTCTTCAGCGCTGTAGGTTTTTGTATTTAAATCTGGAATGCTTGTATCTGCAAAACTAGGCTGAGAAGCGATTAATAAACAGCTAGCTAGCGCGAATTTTTTCATGATCAATTTATCCTTAAATTTATAACGGGTAAAATAACATGCATTTATTAATGCTTGTTATTTTTGTAACTATGATTATCACACTTATTTTTTACAGAAATCTTGAGTCGTTATAACTTTACCAAGTTCTGGTCCGTAAAAACGTTCTACGTAATAATACGGTTCACCAGCGTTTACGGGCATCCAGTAAGTACCGTTTTTAGGATCTTCAATACTAAACGTTACTTGAATGTTGCCGTCTTTATTTGGCTTAGTATTGTAAGCATTGTATACATCTTGTGCGTTTGGTAATGTGTTACGCGTTAATGCGCTATAACGAGTGATAGACCAGAATTCACTTAATTGGTTCTCATAAGGCATGGTAACAGTGTAGCTATTTGAACCATTTAATCGCTCGCCTTTACAAGTATTAAAAATACCCGTGTAAAAAGCATGTTCTACGGGTAAACCTAAATGCCCAATAATTGCAGAAGCACGTTTTCTAGGGTCTTGAGAACCTTTTTCCTCACTGTCTATTGGACCAAACATGCCCTCATTATCAGTGATGTGATTGGCAAAGTATTGCCCGCTCCATTCAAATAACGCTTTGCGTTCTTTTTTATCAAAAACCATATCTTCAGATAATATGCCGCTATTTTGAGGATAAATATCATGGCTATCAAAGGTAAATTTAATCGCATTATCAAACGCTAATTTTTGACTTTTGCCTGTAAGTTTTACTTGTGTTTGAATGTTAAGAGAATTAACTATGTCTTGAGCTGTTTTTGTTTGTGTACGAACAAATAAATGAGGATAGTCACTACGACTCTTTATGACTTTGCCTTTTGGTAATTTTCCTTGATAGTCATGTTTTATAAATACATAGTCACCATATGGTCTTATTTCATCGTATATCACATAGTGCTCTTGGTCAGTGATCATAATTGAGAAGTAACGGCCAGCTTCAACTTTAGGTAACGAAAGCACAACAGGTCCATTAGAGACATCCATAACGGCTTTACTATACAAATGATCTAAGGCAGGAGTAACAACTGCATCAGTCCCTTCTGTAGGTAAAGTGGTTGTATGCAATAATTTGTTTGTACCACCCGCAGCTTGTGCAGTTTCTTTTAAATAATCAGCATGATGCACTACTTTATAGGCATGTAACTGCGCAATGCTAGGCTCTTGTATATCAGCCAAAGCGGGAGCGGCTGAAAAACTTGCAAGCAATGCTGTGAATATTAGAGTTTTTTTCATTATTCTTACCCTTTTAATAAAAATAAATTCATTGTTAGTCATTCTTATAATTGATAATTAATTTCAGTTAGGTGCAAATCAATATGCTCCACCTAGCTTTACATCTCAGGTAAAATTACCATTAGTTTCTGTATATTGCATATGTAACACTTCTAACGAATATAGAAGCTTATTGCTGACGAGAGCAACGCTCAAGCACAGTTGTTATTTTATCCATTTGTGGACCATAAAACCTCTCAACAAAGTAATATGGTTCATTGGCATTTACTGGCATCCAATAAGTATCATCTTTTGGATCAAGTGCACTAAAAGTAACTGTAATGTTGCCATTATCATCAGGTTTGGTGTTATATGCGTTATAGACATCTTGTGCTTTTGCTAATGTATTGTAAGTAATACCACTGTAGCGTGTGATAGACCAAAACTCATCAACAGCTGCATAATATGGGAAGGTGAGCACCTCTGTTTTACTACCATTTAACGGTTTTCCTTCACAGTTTGTGGGTACTCCTGTATAGAATGCGTGTGTTTTTCCTTTCATTGTGGCAGATTCAACAGGCAAACCTAAATGGCCAACTATACCAATAACTCGGGTTACAGGATCATCGCTACGGTTTTCTTTGCTATCAATAGGTCCAAATAAACCTATATTGTTTGCCCCTTCTGCAATACTTCGTTCAAGATAGACTTGTGTCATGAAATCTTTCATTCTATCTTGATCTTCAGGCGTATATTTCCCCGCCACACTTGCCAATATGCCTACATTTTTTGTATGAACTAAATGAGTATCTATAGTGAACTGTACTGGATCGGAAAATTCTAGCCTACCAACTTTACCTGATAACTTAATCTGCTTTTGAATGGCTAATGTGTTGTTTATGTCTTCAGGTGTTTTCACTTGGGTTCGAACAAATAAGTGCGGGTATGTACTACGGTTTTCTATGATGGTTGCATTAGGATCCAGTTTACCCTGCCAACCTTCCTTAATAAAAATGTATGTTCCTGAAGGGTGAATCATATCGTAGTTTACATAGTGCTCTTGATCAGTAAGCATAATACTGAAGTAGCGATCACTTTCTACAGATGGAACTTTAAGTGTTACGGGGCCATTACTGAGATCAATCACTGCTTTAGAGTATAAATGATCGAGAGCAGGGGTCACAACTGGATCCGTGCCTTCCGTAGGAAGCTTGGTTGTGTGATTCAAAATATTTGTGCCTCCAGCTTGCTTTGCTGTCACTTTTAGGTAGTTTGCGTGGTGAACTACCTTGTAAGCATGCATTTCTGCTACGGTTGCGGTAAGCGGATTATCTGCAAGCACCGTGGTACATAAAAGCATAGAGAAAGATAATACTAATATTTTTTTCATTAAAGAATTCCTTTTTGTTCATACAAAATTGTAATTGGGCTTAAATTTACAGATTTATTCATTTCAATTATTCTCTTACAACTGGTAATTAATTTCTATTCGGTGTGAACCATCAGAAAAGTTATTATATTCACTCCAATTAGCAAAATATCTTACATTCATTCTTGGGTTAATTTGATAGCTGACAGCAAATTCATGTAATAAAACACTGTCGTTATTTTCTCCAAAGGCATGGTCTTTATATCGGTCCGATCCCGAAAGTGCCTGCAAATAAATAGGGTTGTAATTGAGCCAGATATTGTCGGTAAGCTCCATTTTTCCATACATGCCTACTAAAGCAAATGCGCCATAAATGGAGAAACCACTATCAATAGAATTATCATCTTCTATGGCATTATTACCAAACGCTAAACCTGCTCCTGCTAAAGGATAAAAATTAAAGCGTCCCATTTTAGGCAGTGCCTGTAGAAGGGAATAAGAAATATCACCACTTTTATCAGCTAGGTGTGATTTATCGAAGTTATAATTAACATCAATCTGCCCACCTCTACCATTGGTTAAATCAAGCTCATAGTTACGAAACCGAATAGCATCTACCGAGTCGTCAGTATTTATTGAATCATCAATGCCTAAGGCATCGCCATAAAAACCTTTAACTTCGAAGACTCGCATTGCCATGGTTGTATCAAAACCTGTATCGTATGCTTGTCCTATTTTTAGATTTAATCCTTTGTCTGTATAGCCTGCACCAGCCTGTGTATATACAGCAAGCGGGTCGGACATATCTTGTATTTCTTCATCTTCAGCGAAACAAGTTAAGCTAATGGTAAGTAAGCTAGTCGCAATAAATATATTTTTCATCATTATAAATTAATATTCTAAGTGATTATTATTTCGATAATATCTTAATTAAAAGCTAAAAGCTAAAAGCTAAAAGCTAAATATATAAGTTTAAATTCATTGAATATTTACAGTATTAATAACGAAGGTAATAAAAGGAAAATATCGGAACGGTTTACAAGTCAGCAGTTAGTTTTTAGGCACATTTTGTTTATAAAAGAATTAATATGAAGGGCTATTTGAGCTTACAGCAGCCCCTCAAACATGTATTTATTTTTGGTTTAAATTGCCACTAATACTGCCAATGATTTACCTGGTCATGATTCAGAAGAAGTCATGGAAGAGCGCTTACAATGCTTTCTGGAAGTACAAGCAAAAATAAGTGCTGATAAGTTACAAGCTCGCATTGGGCAAGAGTACTTAATTTTAGTTGATGAAGTAAACGACCTTGGTATTGTAGGTCGTTCGTACATGGACGCACCAGAAGTTGACGGTAAAGTCTATTTATCTGATGACTATGATGCTAAGCCAGGTGATCAAATCTGGGTACAAATTATTCATGCTGATGAACATGATGTTTGGGGTGTTCGCGTAGAAGACTAGCTTTATTCATAATTTAGCTAACCGTAGTGATAGGTAGCTATAGAAAATGTTGAAAGTTTTCAATGAAAGGCCAGCGGATTATGCTTCTGGCCTTTTTTGAAGCTGATTTTCTAATTTAAAAGTACATTGCACGACATTTTCATTATTGAAAATCGGATGATAAATCTAAAAATCCCTCGTTAATTAAATTTAAATAAGTATTGCTATCTAACTTAGTGCAAGGATGTCTGGCCTCTTTATGCAGAAGCTGCCTCAATATATTCTTTTCTTCTCTATGTTTTATTAAATACGAGACGAACTGGAAGGCACTTGCATACAAGTGAGACCTTTGCGCTGAATCCCATTCATTTTCTAAAAAAGCTAAATCATCAATCTTTAAAGGGGCAGGGGAATTAAGAGTCTTACTATGGTTGAAAGAATACATATATACATTTCCTTCCATATGAAATTCGATTTTTTTAAAATAATCGGCTAAGCCTTCTGTTAACCAACGTGCACTATGACCAAAAAGGTAAAAATTAATAGCATGCACCAACTCATGAATAATAGTGTGCTCTAACTGTTGTTCGGTTCGATAAGCGGCAAAAGCAAAGTTACTATTTGTCAAAAACAACCCTTGGCTATTAGTGCTGTCTATCGATAATGTTGAAATCACATCGGAATAACTTTCAAGGCTAGGTAACAACACCAAATTCATGGTTATCGGTTCTTGTAGGGTTAAGCCAAACCATTTTTTATAAAGTAGAAGAATTAATTTTACTTTTTCATTGATTGTTTTATCAAAATTAATAGGTAGGTCAGAAGAAATAACCCTGATTGCTAATAGCTCATTAACTTGGTGTTTTTTGGTTTTTAATGGCATCTCATAACTATATAACGCTAATGTTTGCCTAATTTGTTCAATAAGGTCTTCATCAATTGTCGTATTACACTCAAAAACTTCTTTTAATGGAAAATTAGCAAGTGTTTGAGGTTTAACTGAAATGTTATTCGCTGTCTTACTTTTATCAGTGATTGGAAGTATTACTGATTCATACCTGACAGTTTTGGTAGGGAGGGATAAAATTTCCCTTTTCGTAACAGGGCTAGGAGCCTCTGAATTATTAAGGCTATTTTCTGGAAAAAGCTTACTAGAGGCCAATACAAGCAATATAAATACTACAATCGCTATTTTTTTTATATGTTGATTTTTACGGCTCATATAACGGTCTAAAAATGAATTAGCCTTCATTACCTCGAAATATGTAGCATAACTGAGTTAGGTTATATCAGCCATTAAACAATGTGTTTTTATATACTTAATGAGAATAGAATATTATTAATTGCTCTAATTTAAAGCATAAATAGCACACCAATTTTAACATTATTGTTAATCCCTAAATTCACTCATTCACTCATTCACTCATTCACTCATTCAGTTGTTCAGGATAATAATCCTTATCCTGTTAAAACGTGCCCCCGCGCTAGAGATAGTATTACGCTTTTTTTAGTATAAGGCCCATGCACCAGTGTCATAAAATTATTATTTTAATTTTATTTTTAATCTATAGTCTGTATTATAAAAAAGTAAAAAAATCATTGATATATATACAAGGAATGTTGCTTGTGGTTAAGAATTTTACCTTTGTTTTTTCACTTTTAATGTCTTCAAGTCTAAGTTTTGCGGCAGAAACTTCTAAATTGAGTCTTGTCGAATCAACGTTTAACGAAAAATATAATTCGGATGTTCCCGTCAGCGGTCGTATTTTGTCAGGCTTTATGATGGATTCAGTGAATAAACAATCCAATATGTTTTTAGATATCCCTAATGAAACTGTTGGGATCATATGTTTACAAGTCCAATCTAAGGATGGTTCATACTTTTCATCTAACGAATACCAAATTACAGATAGCACTGTAAATGGTGCTATCTCACCTGATTACCCTACTAAATATGATGAAATAATAAAAACCTTTGATAACAATGAATTAGCTATGTTGAGTTTTCAAGGTTCGTGTAAACAAAAGAAGGTAAATAACTTACTTATCGCTTCTAGAGGAGCTGATTTGTTAACGACTAATGTTGTATTTTTTATAAACTCTGGACGAAGTGATGTGTTTTTAAACTTGAAAGATTTAAATGGAAAAAATAATACAATTCAGTGCTTCCGAATTAAGAATGGTAAACGCACCGCATATGATACCGAGTGTAAAGTATCGCTTGAAGAAATTAAAATAGCGAAAGGTAAAGTATCTATATTAAGACGAAAATCTGGGCGAATGTTTCCATCCATCAAGCTTAATATTAGGTTACAAAGTTAATGAAGAATTCTTTTTATTTGTCAGATCTTATGCTTAAAATTTCGTATTTAAGAAACTTTAAGCACAATAAATCCATAATGAAAATCTTTATATGTGCCTTTTTAGCCTTGTACGTTTACGTACTATTTATGCCTAGGGAAACTATTTATACGATAAGCGGTGAAACTGAGCACATGGAAGTAGAATTCGCTCAGGATATTATTAATGAATGGAACGTATCAAAAGCGCTTTTAGTTACTAATATATTGACGAATGATTCAATTAAATTACCTGATGATAGTTACCTTTTTGTTGATAACTTAACTAATGTTCAAATTTCGATAAATGAAGAAAGTGGGTCTGCTTATACATTGCTTTTAAGTTTGAATAATAAAAATGGTTCTATTGGTGTCATAGAGGCTCCCGATAAAGTTATTGAATTATCTTCATATGCAGAAATTAGTTTACCAATTACTAATTCATTTATATTGCCTTTCCACGGAAAAGTTTACCTTGGTAACGATGTTGGTCGAGGTGTTAATAATGTTTTACTTAATGGTAACGTTCGAATTATTGAAGAGCAATTATTAAAAGATGGCCGTTATATCGGAGGGGATTTCCCGTTAGATATTGGTGACAGGGTTGAGTTATTTGTAGATTCCCAGATGAGTGAAATATCAAAAGTAAAAGGTTTTATAAAAGTTACCGATAATAAATCTTATGAATTTATTGTTCATGGGGTGGGGGATATCGTTAAAGTTGAACGTTTAGGTAGTTCTGGCTATGAAATATCACCTTCTTTTTGGTTTCGAATCACAAATGACCCAATGGTTGCAGCGCTATCAAGTCTGATTGCAATATTGTTTTTATTAATGGAATTCTCCGCTCTACTTTTAAATTATATAGAAAAGAAATAATAATGAAAAAATTTAATCAATTACTACCTGCGGTCTGTTTTTATATCTTATTGTCAGGGGCTACTTTTGCGCAAGGGCTTACTCAAGTTCATATTGAGTCAGGTGAGATCGGGCAGGGATTTTTATTAAAACGTTTGAACCAATGTTATTTGATTTCCCCCTCTCATGTATTAGGCAATGCATTTTTTGCTAACATAACTACGGGCACTAAAAATCGCGAAATTGGCGAGGCTGAAAAGGTACAAGTATTTGGTTATGATTTAGCTATTTCAAATGTAAATGGGATCAGTACGGCTAATTGTGTGACAGATATCAACACATTTTATCCGCTAGATATGTTATTAAAAAGTGCATCATTATTAACCGTATCTACAATCAATGTAGATGGCTCTAAGTCTATTACCCCCGTGACTTTAATAGACCAAAATATAATAAATTTAAACGTTAAACCACGGTCTGAGCAATTACCTTTATATAAAGGTTTAAGTGGTAGTGTTGTCTTTTTAAAAGAAATTCCTGTAGGAATACTGCAATCAGTTAACGCAGAAACAGGAGAAGGCACTGTAATACGCTTTGACCGTGCGATGGAAGTTATAGCCCCTTTTTTTTCATCGACATTTTCACAAGTTAAGCCTGTTAAAGAAGCCGTTACTAAAGATAATATTCAATTTAATATTTCACATTGGAGCCATAAGCCAATTGATACCGAGCATAGGGTCTCCGCAATTCATGATAATAAAATAGACTCATATTGGTCGGCAAAACTCGATGGTAAACCGGTGAGTATTACCCTCGATTTTAATGAGTCAATAACGCTTGTAAATGGATTGTCATTGTTAAATGAAAGTGGCTTAAAGCAATCATTTCCTAGAGATATTAAAGTGTATTCAAATAGACGCGGGGAAGGTAAAAGAGGGTGGACAAGTATTTATTCAGGAACTTGGTCAAATACTAAAAATACTTTTTTATTGAAATTCCCCCCAGTAAAAGCAAAACGCATAAGAATCGAATTTCTTTCAAACTGGGGAGATACGAAACAGTTAAGTTTATCGGAATTAACTATCTTTTAATTTTTAATAGACTTAAATTATACTGGCTTTAGTTTTAAACATAGCGCCACTGCAATTTACATTGCCTGCTAATTCAGATTGTTCATTTAACAGTAAAGTTCCTGAGCAATAGTAAGTGCCAAATGAAAGGGTTAACCCTGAAACATTTCCCGGTTTATTATAGCCAGCCTCTTTAGTACTGGCTGCAGTAAATTTTGCTGTTTTTTCATCATATTTATCCATGACAAGAGTTAAGCTGCCGCCAAACTTTTGATATGTTTTTTTATCTGCTTCTGTCGCAGCTTCGGGAAGAGTGAAGTAAAGCGTTAAACTGGCAATTTCATTTAATTTATTTCTTAATGCTATCGCTCTTACTGCATCATCGGCACTGTTAAAACCTGCTGAATAAGCTTGCTCTTTCATTGCGGTATCTGAAGATTTTAACATCATATCCATCGCGGCTAAGCGGGTACTCTGGTCAGGATCGTTGAGAAGGGCTTTAACTTCAGCCATTTCGGCAGAACGCTTTTTAATTTTTTCTGCCATTGACTCTGCTGATGCGCTACTCATTATAAATAGACTAGATAACGCTATTATACTTGGAATCAATTTTAGTGTATTTTTCATCTTTATTTCCTTAAGAAGTTATAGTTAGTCCTTCATTTTAGACTTGCTTTATACTAATAAATGTCTTTTTATTTTACAACTAAATGAATGATTTTTAGGTTTTTTATTGATAACTTACTTTATTCAATTGGTCATATTTAGCAATATCAAAATCTATGATGTTGGCATTACCATTGATGTCGACCAATACATTACTTTTACTTAAATCATCATGTTCGACACCCTTGCTTTTAGCATATTCAATAGCCGATGTTAGGGTTTGATTTACACGTACTCTCGCTTCTTCACTAGGACCTGAATTGAGAAACTCGAATAATGTCATGCCATTAATATATTCCATCATAATATTGGGCTCTTGATGGTTATCGTGGCCTATATCAATAAAACTGGCAATATGATGGTGGTCTAAATCAGCCAGTATTTGTGCTTCTTTTTTTATCATATTGAGTGCAGTGTTGCTTGAATCAGCCAAGGCAAAATATTTTATCGCTACAGTATGCTCAATTAATCCGTCAATACGTTTGGCTTGATAAACATCACTCATGCCACCTTGTCCGAGCAGTTTTGTAATCTTATATTTATTGTTAATAACTCGGCCAATGCGAGTATGACTTTCTTCATGCTCTGCTAAGGTTTGATACAAAGGTTCAATTAGGGCTGATACCTTAGTGTTACGATAAGTTAATAAGCTTGCTAGCTCCTCTGCAAGCTGTGGCTTTTTCTTGGCGAGGCGTTCTAATTGTTGCTTTTGCTCATCTAAAGGCAAAAAATTTAATTCACTAAACAGTTGATAAAGTTCGGACATAGTTAAGCTACAAGGTTCTTTTGATACCAAGCGTTAGCAAAATTTAAATCATTTTGCATCGTTCGCTGTGATACGTTGAATAGTTCGGCAAGTTGTTTGGTGTTTAAACCTGAAAATAAATGCAAGTTTATTGCCTCGGCGCATCGGGGGTGATCTTTTTCTAATTGCTTATTAATTAGCTGTAATTCATGTAAAAGCACACCCGAGTTATGATCTAATTCTGGCTCTTTAATTTCACTTGGTAAGGTGTTTTTTAACGCTTTAACACTTCTATAATGGTCATTTAAAATGTTATAAACCACTGTGGAAATGAGCTTTAAAACATCAAGTCTACTATCTAACTTACTGTCTTTTGGATCAAGAAGCTTAAGATAGGTTTTATTGACTAAATTTGTGGTTGAGTCTATGCATAACTGCAGATGAGATGCATTTGCAGTCTTCTCTTGTCGTTTTAGCTTTTGTTTGCGCACTTCATGTTTAAACTGCTGATAACACAATTCAAATAGCGTGTTATAGGCTGTTGTATCGCCTTGCTTCCATTGAATAAGTAATTCAGTAATTGGCAAGCCTGTGAGCTTTTCCATATCCATATGTCTGTTTTTATTTGAATTGTTATTTTTATGTTAACACGTGCTATTCAATGATCCTAGATGATGCCTCTCAATTCAATCAAAATATATAATTTTAGACTTTATCGATTTCTTATTGCGTTTTTAGTTAGTTACAACGTATCTATTCGCTTTTTAAATAAATGGCTAAGCTAGCCTCAGAACTTTAAAAAGAAGGTAATTTATAAATATGGAAAATCAACAAGTCGTTCGTTACAACAAAAGCAATGCTGTAAACCAACTTAAAGTGATGAATAAGTTAGGAGCTACTTTTTTTATACTCTTTATCCTTGGTGTTTTTTTACCCCTAGCTAATTTAGGTGGCTGGTCTAAAGAAACTTTTAACCTTTATACCCTTGCGGAGCCCATCATTCTAATTGTACTCGCAGTAAGTGGTTTTGTGGTTTATTTAACTGGCATCAGTCGTTTAACAGGGCGAGTAATATCCTTGCTGTTTGTGGTGCTTGTTTTAGGTTGGTTATTGTCACAGCTCTACGATATCTACGATTTAGCAAAAACTGCTAGAGAAATACGAGGCCGTGACTTTGAGTGGAAACACTTTGCACGTTCATTTAAAGAAATGATTAGCGTATTGCCTATTCGTGGCAGAGATCTTGTTTCTCCGGCAAGTTTTTTATTAGCCTTGTCATTTGTTGGTATTACAGCGTGTATCTTTTCACCACGTTATAAAGAAAACAAACAGCTTAAAGCGGCAATCCTAGGGAAGCCACTTGATGAAAATAATCATACTTCTATTGATGAGTCGCCAAGTATTCCAGACAACAAATCTTTACTTGTTGATAAGCTCAAAATTAGTTCGAGTGTTGTTATCACAAAAGTCATTAGCTGTCTTAAATATGCTTATCAAGTCATTAAGCCATTAGTTGATGCATTGTTAGATAAAGCGGCAGATATTATTTGTAAGCAGCAACCGAACTTAAAACGCAAGCAAGTAAAAATGGTATTGCTTGGGGGGATATTCATTCTGATTTATCTCATCATTCTTTAATTTTTAAACAATATATAACGAATAATAAATATTAAAAGGACAATTATATGAAATATTATAAATCACTTGTTTTAGTTGCTGTAACACTGTCATTGGCAGCTTGTGGCGGTATTAAAAGCAAAGAAGAAATAGCTAAAATGTCACCCGCTGATGTTGCGGTATTAGCTTGTAATGCTTATAAAAATATTGAATTAGAACAGCTTCAGCCGTTATTTACTGAAAAATCTTATAAGAGGCTTATTCGTAAAAGCAGTAAGAACGCAGATAAGTTGAGTGAATTTGTTCAAGACGCTAATTGTAGTGTAACAAAAACAGAAAACATTACTTATAAACGGCTTGATGCAACACGAGTTTCATTTGAGAAATTTAGTGCTATTAAAGTGTTTAAAGTCGATGGCCAATATCAAGTTGCAATGGAAGGATAAGTAAAATATGAAAAAAATAATAACATTTTCGGTTGTAGCTGTATTCGTATTGAGCGCTTGCGGCGATCCTAAAGATGAAGCAAGTGAAATTGCACAACAAGCTTGCATAGCAGGTAAAAATAGCGATATAGATGCTTTGAGTGGGCTGATGAACGATGAAATGTTTGAAATGAACAAAGCAATGCATGAAAACGCGGATCCGCTAATGAAAAACATAATAAAAATGCTTAATTGTGATTTAAAAAGTACTGAAGTATTAGAGGGGGGTGGTTTTGTCGTTAGCTTTAAGAAACACAACAGTTATGAAATTAAAGAAGTAGATGGTGATTTAAAAATTGTTGGTGAACAGTATTATTAAACTAAATCAGTTTTTCCTTATTTATTGGTAACTATTTGAAATTATGTTTGATTATTAATAGTTGCCCATTTATCATTGCCAACAATATTGGACTGGAACGCTCTAATAATGATAGGGACTTTCCACTTAAAGGATTTAAAAATGCTAAAGAAAATTGTGCGTTCAGCACTATGTATATCATTTCTGACAACCTCCTCATTTGTAACGAATGCCGTACCTGTAGATTACCCTTTACCTGTTAAACGAGAAAAAGTTAAAGTTTTTTTGACTTATGATGCTGGTGTTGATGAGTACTTTGAAAAAGAAAACTCCAGCTCTGTTGCCAAATTAAATCAAGTCATGGAAAAGGTTAATAGCATTTTTTTAGCGTCAGGGACAGGTGTAGAGTTTGACTGGCAGTTAATCCCATCTTCTAGTAACTTTCCTTTTGATGAAGTTAATTATAAAGCGGGAATTTATAACGTTATTTCTGAGCAGCAATGGTACAAAGATTCAGTACTGCATAATTTGTCAGATTTTCATATCGCAGTTTTTAGTCCTGAAGTTATACCAGAGTATGGTGGCAGCTGTATTATTGGTGTTGGCTATGATGAAGATGACTATGCTAATTTCAAATGGAAAAACCCGAATAGAACTTGTTGGGTTTCGGCATACAATATTGATAATGGTGTAGTATTGGCCCATGAAATGGCTCATTACTTAGGAGCTAAACATAACCGATACCAATTAGAAAATTACGAGAATCAACAAGCACTTCCTAATGCCATTCCTTATGGTTATGTATCAGTTGAAAATAGCTTTATCACTATGATGAGCTATACGGGTGAATGCGATGAAGCTAAGGTTAGCTGTGAAAAGATCCCATTATTTTCTAATCCTAATATTTTGCATAAAGGTGTTCCGATAGGAAAATCTGAACAAAGCGATGATGCTGCGAATGTTGCAAAAATGTTGGGCTATGGGGCGGTTGACCTTGTTAAATATGACTATTTACCCACCACAATATCAATTGAGAATACAGCCTCTCAAGTTACGCTTAATTGGCCTGATATAGCATCATCATATGTGATTAAAACAAATAGCAGAACAGGTGATAATCCACATGAGTATGCTGTTACAGAGTCGGTAATTAGTTTAGCACGCCCTTTGTTCGAGCTTGGTAATTATGATTGGCAGGGATATAAAGAAACCGGGACAGTTTATGCGGTTTACCTTAATAAAGATGTAGAACGATTAATTCCAATTGGCGAATTTGAATTGAGGGCACGTTTTGAGGATGCGCCTTATTATGAGCAAGGAAATGAGCGTCCGCCTGAAGACCAAATTACAGTACGAGATGGTCAGTTGGGTTTTGATAATACACTAGTAGCTTTACCTGTAAAAGGAGAGTCTGTTGATATTCAAGTTTCTGTAATGAATAGCACTGTAGAAAACTCAGACTTAATAGTGTTATCTGAATATGCTGAATGTATTAAAGAAAGACTTACCGAATATAATAATTGTGTAAATGTAAATACTGGATTTGCTGTTAGTGATAACCCTGAGCATTATGCGGGTCTAGACCCTATTTATGGTGATACGCAACCTGATTGGCTTCAGCAATTTTTTGATATCAGTATTTCTGGCTCTGGAAATATCAGAACATTAAGGCTTACCTCAAAAAAGGATATAGCTGAATGGCGTGATTATTTACAATATATTTTAGATGAATATGGCACAGGCCAAAATGATCGCAGAGATATTTTTATTCAACAACAAAGGTTGCCTTTAAGTCTTATCAGCATTGGTGACTCCTTTAGAACAGCTAATATAGATTACAAGCGTATATTTGGCAGTGCGGACTTGATGATTGATTTATCTCCTGTTTTTGATACCCCACCAGTTATTGCAACGGCTTTGCCAAACTTACAGGTAAAACTGTTGCAAAAAGAACAGGAGTCCGTTGTATTAGCTAAATCAAACCAGGAAGTTCAACTTGATTTATCTCTATCAGGGGGTAGCTTGTCTGCCTTTGATATAACAATAGAAAGCGCGCTTGAGTTTACACTTTTATCCCAAGGTGTCTTTGTTGCACAAATTAAAGATGTTGAAAGTGGAGAGTATACCGTTGATGTTTCAATGAGGGCTAAATCCTTATCTAAAAATAATAATAGCCGTAGCAGTACTCAGCAAAGCTCTGAAAAAAGTACCGAGCAAAATATTGTCGCATCTAAAAGCATTACCTTTACCATAGTAGATGAAGTACCTGTGTTGTCTGCTGAAACCGATACAGATAATGATGGTCTAACTGATATTATTGAGGGGTTTAGTGATAGTGACAATGATGGTTTTGTTGATTATTTAGATCCTTCAACACTAAGTAACCAACAGGCACCTATATCGAATGGACAAGTGATTGATATTCGAACTGCTACCTATGGCAATACTGGCATTGATAATACAGAGTTTCTGGTTTCAGCACGTTTGAAAAAGGTAAAACAGGGTTTAGTTAACAATCTTACTATGACTTTGAATGAGTTATTAACTTATCATCCGACTTCAACCTTTCCTAAAGAAAGTTACACTGCTTTTACCGAAGTGCTTGATGTTACGGTGCAAAGTGCAAGCCTAATGAATGATGTGAGAGTGACGTTTGAACTTCCTGAAGGGGAGTCGATTTCTGAAAATTCTGTTTTACTCGAATTTACTACAGCAAATGGCTGGATAGAAAGTAGTAAAGAAGTAAACAATCTTATTACCCTGTCCGCTACAAAAAGTGATGGACAATGTCCTGCAAAAAATGATGATACAGATTTTGAATCCGGGCTTAACAAGGGCAGTGATTGTATCTATTTATGGAGAGAAATAGATGAAAGTGATGCTGTTAGTACCTTTGAGTTTGGTCTACTTGTTTTAGCTCAGAAAATAGAGCAACAAACCAATACATCACCTGAAATAACGGTTTCTAATGATTTAGACGTATTTGAAGGTGAGGCAGTTGCTTTAACCAGCAGTGGTACAGACGTAGATGCTGATGCCTTAGTTTATCGTTGGGCCCAAACTAGCGGCACACCGGTATCATTATCGGGCGGTGATACTACTGTAATAAGTTTTATTGCGCCAAATGTAACTAGCGACGAAACCTTAACATTTACTGCTTATGTTTCTGATAACCTTGTTGAAGTGAGTAAAACAGTAACTGTTGTGGTAAAAAACAAAACAGATGCAGTGGTAGCTCCTACAGTTGAGCCCCAGAAAGAATCAAGTTCAGGTGGTGGTTCATTCAGTTACTTATTAATCTTGATAGCGGGATTTCGATTCTTTAGAAAATAGTGTTATTTTTAAGTTGTTTAAGGCATTTCATTTTTTGAAATGCCTTTTTATTGGGGCAAGTATAAAGTTATTTTGATTACTCTTTTTAATCTTTTGAAAGAGCCTTATATAGTGGGCTGAAGGGAGAATACTGTTCTGGTTTGCTTGATCATTTTTTTCATAGGTAATAAAAGAAGGCTTACAACCCTTTATGGTAGAACAAGAAAAATTAGCGTTGAGTAGTCACAAGTAATTATTGGTCAATAATATTTATTCTTGTCGAGGTAGTGAATTATCTTGGTACAAAATATTCATGCTCATCTAAGAGCAATAACCGCCTTTAATAAAGCGGTTATTGGGCTTAAAAATCTAGTCAGTTATTAATGGTTGAGTTAATTTAAGACCGCTTCAAACGTTAGGAAAAGTCGACCACCTAGCGCATCAGCGAGTGCATAATCTGTGATTTCTTTTTCAAACAGGGCAATTAACATATAGCGACCTGCTTCTTCGGGTATAAAGCTAACCACACCTTTATCATCGGTTATTAACTTTATACTTTCTGGATCATTTCGGTAGCGAACACCTTCTCTGACTATTTCAATCTCAACACCAGACTGCGCTTTGCCATTAAAGCTAAATGAAAATACCGCTTCTTCATTTTGGGCAATGTCAGACGGATGCGTAACAGGTACAAAGTCTAAACCTTTTTCACTTGGATTGAAGTTTTTAGAGGGTGAGTTCAATGTAATGTAAGTAAGTACGGTGGCAGATGACTCATACGTTTTTACATCAGTCGCTCCCTTAGGTAACTTTTTAATACGTTGCGCCTTATTTACGTTACGTAGCCACTGCTCTTTGTCTTGTCCTTTTTCTTTGTAACTTGTCCAATAAGAGACGTCACCACCCATTTTTAGTTGGTAAGTACCGCTATCTTCTAAGTGAATATCAACGACACTTTTACGATGACCTCTATAACTCGAACCAGGAAAAATTGATTTTCCTTTAGGCCCAGTTATTTTCATTTTCTCAGCGCCCAATGGTTTATCCACATTGAATGTTTCATTTGAGGCGGTAACATCTACCATGACCCATTCGCCTTTATCGTTAGATAAGTTGAAGTGGCTCGGTAAAATCCAGCGATTATGCGCTGAAGCTTGTGCTGTGATAAGCAAGATACTTGCACCTATGATGAGTTGTTTTAATTTCATTGCTATTCCTTAATAGTGAATGTTGAGTTGGATAATTCGGCGTTGGTCGCCAAGGTAAATGTTTGGTTAGTCCCATTTAGGCTGAATTTTTGTTTTGTCATTCCACGGCCGCCATTTTCACGGACAACTTCAATGTTTAAAATATAATCACCTTGGGGTAAATTATTTTTATCATCATCAAGCGCCATAAAGCTTAATTGATAATGCCCAGCAGCACGTGTAGCAGATGTTATTGCATCAACAAGTTCAGCGTCTTTACGACCAACCTTTCGCCACCAACGACGAATGTCTTTTAACCATTTACTGCCTTCGCGCCAAAGCACTAATGTTCTGACACTTTTACCTGAAGTATCTTCAAGCCAAACGGCAACATAAGGATTATGGTATTCCCCTTGCTGGGCCGGTAGTTTTAGCGTTATAGCTAGTTCGGTAGCTAATACTGAATTAATACTGCCAAGCCAAATAAAAAATATAATAAACAACTGTTTACTCATAAATACTCCTCAATTTAAAAATTTAAACCCAAATAAAATAAATGCTTAAAACCAATAAGCTAGACAAAATACTGACCCCAATAGTGCGATTAATACGACGTTGCGCCAGTGCTAAAATAAAACCGCTAAGGCTAAATACAATCATGAGAACGGCACTTAAATCGATAATGAATCGCCAAAAATCGCCACTATTTCTGCCTTTATGTAAATCATTAAATAAAGCCCAGTAGCCATAATCAGTTGTTTCTAAAAAGGCTTCGCCTGATGTTAAATCTATCGTTAAACTGCGGTAGGTACCTGGGCCCTTATCTGTTATAAACAGTTCATTTTCATCACGTTCAATGCTAATTCGATTACCATTTAGATGATTTTCATTGAGCAAAAACCTTAATAAATCACCTTTGTTTTTGGGGCGCAAAAATTTGGCGGGCGCGATAAAGTCAGCTTCAACAATGTTGGCATGATTATCATCAAACCACTCAGGGTGATTAAGTGTGATGCCTGTGACTGAAAAAAAGATCATCAGTGTTAGTAAAGCCATTGAAACGTACACATGAATGAGACGAGAGAAGGTTAATAATGAGCTATTAATGCGCATCTAACTTTCACTCTGGTTAACTAAACGTTGTAATGTTTGCACGTTTTCAATGAGCGTACTTTCATGAGGAGCGAAAGAAAGTGCCTGTTGCAAAAAATCGAGGGCTTTAGCATAACGCCCTAATGACATCATTAAATCTGCATGCTCTGTTAAGGCCGATAACCTAACTGTCTCTAGGTTGCTTGCTCTAAGTAATAACATTTGCGCTTGATGACTTTCTCCAAGCTCACGTTTTACTTGGGCAGCGGCCAATAATGCATCACCATTGATGCTGTTCTCATTTAAGGCGTTATCAAAAGCGGTTTCGGCAATAAGCCACTTCTCTTGTTGTTGAGATACTTTGCCTCTTAAGTAGAATAATTGGCTTGTATGCTCATTGTTAAGAGAAGGGGGAAGCTTTATTTCATTTAACCAATTTTCGGCTTCAACTAATTGATGAACAGAAACTAAATATTCAATCGCATCTAGTACTAATTGTGGGTTGTTATGCTGGTGCCAAATTTGTTGATAGAGCTTAATTGCTCTGGAAATACTGCCATATTGCATTTGTAATTGGGCTGTTAAGGCAATGTTTTCAGGTCCAGTTTCTCCGAGCCTGATGGCTGTTTCAAGACTTGAAATAATGAGAGGATAATCTTTAGTTTGTGCTTTTTTCTGTAAAAAGGCGTTAGCGCGGTGCAACCACAAGCTTGATGAGTTGGGTTTGTTTGTCAGCATTTGTGATAGCAGGCTTAAAGCCGCATCGCTTTGTCCTGCTTGACTATAGGCATACAGTAATGATTGATTTAATTGCTGGTCATTAGGGCTAAATAACTTAGCTTGTTGATAAGCAACTACCGCGCTATGAAAGTTGTTTGATTGAATATATCCATAGCCTAAATAACTGTAGAGCTGAGCATCCTTGATCCCCAGCTGTAATGCTTTGCTTAAATGGCGATTAGCTTCTTTGTAATCTTGTTGCTTTAAATAAGCTAAGCCTAAACCGTGGTGGGCTTTACCGTAATCAGGGCGGTCTTTTATAGCTTGGCTAAAGTAACGTTTAGCGAGTGAGTACTTCTGTTGTTGCAAAGCTAACTGTGCAACTAAATACGCCATTGCACTACTTATTTGCTCGGCTTTTAATTGACTCTGTAACTTAATTGTCAATTCATCGAGCAGCGCTTCATATTGCTTTGCTTTAAGCATCTCGGTGATTAATGAGCCATATTGGCGTTCATTTTCATTTATTACTGGTTGAATACCCAGCTCGCTAGCAGAGATCTGCTGCAATAATAGTTCAGGTTGTACTAACTTAATTTGTAATTCGGCTTGAACAAAGCCACTCGTAATAGACAATAAAAACACTACATATTTCATCATGATTCTTTCAACACTAATGGCCATATAAATTCTGCTTGTACACTTTCCCCTTGGCGCTGAGGCGCACTAAATCTTGCTTTTTGGGTTAACTTTCTTATGGCAAGGTTTAACTGGGGATACGGATTTTCTTTAATATTTTTTAAATGCACTTTGCCATTGATATCAATAACTACATGCAACTTAACGGTTAATTTTTTTACGCCAGACCTTTTCATTTGCGCTGTAAACTCAATATGTAAAGGTGTCATCAATTGAGGTTGTTGATCTAATTCATTTAGTGCAAAGCCACTTAAATCAAAGGCACTGAGACTGATATCAAAGTCAGGCGTTAAATTGTCAAGTTTGGGCGCGTCAAGTTTAGGTTTAGCTATTTTAATATTGGCTTTAGCAAGCGCTAAACTAGGGCCTTGTCCTTGGTGTCGTAAATCAAGCTGTAATGCTTGTTTCATCGACGTTTGGCTAACATTTTTCGGCGGTGGTGGCGGTGGTAGTACTGCGACGAGATCAATCGGTTGTACCATCAATTGATCAGGCTCTGAAACGTCGCGTCTGTTATTGAGTATCAACAGTGCCATCAATAGGAAAATTGCTATTACAGATAAAAATATAAATTTTAGCTTTATCATGGAATGAGTGTCGCTAAATTAACACTGGTTGCACCGGCCAGTTTTGCTTGATCCATCACGGCGACTAAGGTTTTAGTTTTTGCGTTTTCATCAACTTGTAAAATGACCGGCATAATTTGTTGTGCGAGTAATTGACTGACTGTCGGTTTTACACCTGCAATACCAATATCTTGGCCGGCGTACATAACACGTTCGTCTTTGGTTATTGCGATTAATATGCTTTTTCTTTCCAAATCAGACGCACTCATTGCTTGCGGTTTTTTTACTTCAACCCCTGTTTCTTTTACAAAGACAGTCGTGACGATAAAAAAGATAAGCAGAATAAAGACCACATCAAGCAGGGGAGACAAGTCAATATGTTGTACTTTGTTGTCGAGTCGTTGTTGTAGATTAGGACGCATTACTCGCCTCCATTTTGTCGATTTTTGATTGTAAATTCCATAACATGATCATCGCAGGAATAGACACCAAAAGGCCGGCTTCAGTGGTAAGTAACGCTTTACCTATCGAGTCACTTATAGACATCGAAGCATTCTGACTAAGCACAGAAAAAGTATCGAGTAAGCCGATAATGGTCCCTAATAAGCCTAATAAAGGCAGTGCACTTGTCAGTACTTGCAACGGTTTTATCCAGCTCTTTACCCAAGGATAATTAATGTTTTTATGGCAATAGTAATACGCTTCAAAGATGAGGCTGTAACAGAATATAGCTAAGGCAATGATTAGCCATATGACCGTACCACCCACGACTAACTCTTTTGGTATTATGTCGCTAGAAATTAGCTCGTTAAGCAACATTGCTAACCTCATGCACTACTGAGCCTGTCGCTTTATCGCCTTGTGCTGGCTCGAAGGTTGATTCTTGACTCGAGTGCGATACTTTAACGGCGTATGATTCTAGTCTGGCCATATAATGCTGGCAACGACGCGACATAATGGCGTGTGCAACTAAAGAAGGAATAGCAACAATTAGCCCAAGCTCTGTTGTAACTAACGATTCTGAAATACCACCAGAAACAGCGTTTGCATCGCCCGCACCAAATAAGGTCATCAATTTAAAGGTTTGAATCATGCCACTTACTGTGCCCAACAAACCTAATAATGGCGCTATGGAGGCAGTAACTGCAATGGTACTTAAGCCTTTCTCAATCTTCATTTTGGTGTGCATTAATTGATCGAAAAGTAGGTCTTCACGCTCTTGATTCTTAAATTGCTGTGAAATAGTGAATAACTTATGCTGATGAGTACCCATTTTTTTATCACTGCACACGGTAATTGCGGGTAAGCGCATCAGGCTCACTGCCTTGATGATCGAGATGATAAAGGCGATTAAGGCGAAACATAAAATTGGGATCACCCAGATACCACCTTTTTGCAGATGTTCACTGATGCTTTCTTTGTTTTGACTTAGCACCACGCTACGATTATTTGTGGTATCAAACGCTAATAAACCTCGTTGGTTTTTTACTAAACGTTGTAATTCGAGTAGTTGTGATTCGTCATATGCCATGGCTAGTTGCCACTGCTTGCCAACTTTAGTGATTAAACCACCGGTGTTTTGGTCATTACTCAAAAATATATGGACCGGGCCAATAGTTAGCATTCTCCCATCCATCATCTTGCCGTTTTTTAGCGCAATATTAGCCGGAATGAAATGAGCGATAGTTGCTTGCTCTTCAATACGTAAACTTAACTCGTTCACGGATGCAACAGGGTTTACTGCGTCAATATCAGTGATTAAGTGTTTAAGGTAGTTATGTTGTTGCTGCCAATCTTGTAAGCGCTGCTGTAGTTTTTCTACACTCAGGTTTTGCTCATCTTTAATTCGTGTAACTAGTGCTCCTTCAATACTCAGCTCTTTTAGCTGAAACTCTTCTTTTGCTAATTGTTTCAGTAATTTTTTACGCTCACTGGCTATTTCTTTTATCTGTTGTTGATAGTGCTTATTAGCTTGTTTTACTTCTTGCACTAATTCGGCTTCAACGGTATTGATATCTGCCATCGATAGAAAGGGCAGTGTGATACCCACAATAAAAATAAACGACGAAATAGCATTCATTAGTTATTATCCAAGTAAATAGGTAAGTTTAATAACGGGCCTGGCATTTGATTTTTTGCGTAATTAATCGCTTGACGTATATTGCTGGCATATTGAGAGTCTTCTAACCAGAACCACTGATTGTTTTTTTGATAGCCAATCCCTGCACGGCTATTATCTTGGGTTACAAACCATGCTTGGTCATGACCTAAATACAATTGTATGGTCAATAAATCTTGTTCGTTGATATTGATAACGCTTTGTTTTACTGAGATCAATTGACTGTTTTTAGTGAGGGTTTTCACGATGTTTGCAATACCTTGGTATTGAGCGATTAACGCTGTTTTTGTCATTGCATCCTCTAACTCTGGTGCAAGTTGCTGTGTCAATTCGGAAGGAAGGCGGATCATTAATTGCTGTAATTGGTCAAGCAGATTAGGCAATGCTTGGCGATAAGAATTAATATTTTGTTCAATGATAGTTTGTTCTGTTAATATTTTTTCACGCGCTTGATTAACTTGGTTTTTTATATTTTCTGCACGACTAATTTTATCGCGTAAGTTGTTATTTTGGTGAGACAACAATGAAATGCGAAAGGTTAATTGTTGCTTTTCTTTCTGCCAGTTTTGAACAAGTTGATTTGCGGATTTATCAAGTGCAAGCCATTGCTTTGTTAATTGATCTACATTGTGCTGAGCTGCAGCGTAATGAGAGCAAATAACGAAAACGATTAGTGTATTAAATTGCACTACCATGCGAGATAATTTATTCATTGTTTTTACCAGTAAAAAAGTAAGTCATCGCTGTGCGGATTTTTAGTAAACCGATCGACAATGACTTACACTTATATTTAATAGAATGACTTGTTAAAAGAACTATTTAGTTAAAATTGGTAGCTAGCTGCTAATTTAAAGTTACGACCAACTTCATTGTCGTTGTACTCAGCATTTCCCCAATATAAGCCAAAGCTATTGTGGTTTTGGTAAGCTTTGTCGAAGATATTTTCAACAGCGAATTGAACCGATAAACCGGCAATTTCGGTTACTTGATAGTCAAGCCATGCATTACTTACGCCGTAGCCGTCCTTTTCAACAACGTCAGTAACAAGGCTACCAGAGTCAATATAGCTGTCGTCTAATTTGACACCACTAGAGAAGTTGCTATCCCAGCCAACTAATACCTCATCGGTAACCTGGTAATCTAATCCGACTTTAACAACTTGAGTACCTGAATATAAATTGTCTGTAGTGTAATCGTCGTAGGAGTTTTCACCAGTGTTATAACTGTAGTTAATGTAAGCACTTATGCTTTGATGACTTACATTGAAACCAGCCTCAGCACCATTCATAGTTAAATCATAAATGTTGCGAGTTAGACTATTATTTTTGGTCGGGTGGTAATAGTTATCTATGGTGTAGTGATATAGATTGACGTACATACTTGCGCTATCTACCGGCAGTACACTCTGCAAGTCTTGAATAATATTGAACTCTATATGGTTACCTGTTTCAGCTTTGGCTGTGTCAGATTCTTTCATACTCGGTTGAATTGATGTTGTTTCAGGTAAACCAGGGCCCTTAAATATTCGGCCATAACCTGCTTTTAATATCAGGTCTTCGTTTGCTTGCCAATTCACGGCTAATTTAGGAGATAATTCACTGAACGAACTATCATAAGTACCACCTAACTTATAAGAATCATAACGAACGCCAGGTACAATAGTTAAGTCGCCAAAGATTAATTCAGCTTGAACGTAAGCGCCAATTAATGACGATTCTGGCCCATTTTTAAAGGAGATATCTTCAGATGTCTTAGTACCATCGGCTAGGGTTGCTTGTTTTAATGCGGATGCTTCAATCGATTGCTCTGATTTGAAGGTTTCAATACCAGCCGTCCACGCTATATCACTAACGATAAAGGTATTACGTATGTTTAGACCAACGGTTTTATATAAGTAATCAATGTCAGGCTGTACGGAAACACCATCTTTGTGCCATTTTCCGGCACTGTCCCGGTACCAGTTATCGCCGCTGCTCGTACCCACTTCCATCTTCTTTTCATTTAAATAGGCATTAATTGATAAATCGAGTAGTGGATGGTCACTATTATTATGGTAAGCGAGGGTATAAGTATCACGGACATAACCGTTGTAAACCCCACCGCTATAACCAATGGCATCATCAAGTGATGTTACACCAGGTTTTTCACCAGAGTATGCTCTGTAGCCATTATCGTCATAACGTTGCGCAGAAAAATCTAGCTGTTCAGCATCACTAAAGTCATAAACTAGTTTGATTAAACCACTGGTTAATTCACTGTGTTTATTGACTATTGGATCTGAATTGGGTGTTTCTATGTCGCCAGATTCGTTCCAGTTTATAGAGCCTAATGCACTTAATTCCTCTGTTAATTTACCGTAACCGCTAAAGTTCACTTGCCTAAATTCAGTGCCCGTATCCATAGCCGCGGATGTTGAAAAACCGAACTTTTGTTCTGGCGCTAATAAATCACGTGGGTCCATTGTTTCATATGAAATCGCACCAACATTTGCACCATAACCACTGAGTACTGACATGGCGCCTAATTCAACTGAAACTGATTTAAGCATCGAGGTATCAACCATTTGGTTACCACCATGGTGAAACATTTGCCCATCTTGACGTGCGCCATCAATAGTGACATTGGCAGCATGTTCTTCTACACCACGGATATAGGTTTTTTGGCTGTAGCGAACACTATTACTGACATTAACTGCGGCAGCTTGTTTAAAAACGCCTTTGATATCATTGATTTGGGTTTGCTTTAATTCTGCAGCTGATACCGTGATATCGGTCGTTTTTTTAGCGGTAACTTCGGTAGTGTCTAATTCTTGAATCTCTTTCGCTAAAACTTGGTTACTCAGGGTTGCAGCAATGAGTAATGATAAGTAACGTTTTTTCATTTTGAATGTGCCTTAAAATAGGGTGGTATTTCTAAATTGCGCGCATTCTAAATGATAATGATTATCAAATGCATCAAGGTTTACAATCTTTACAATTAGGTAACACTTTGATTGAGCCTTTATCACTTAGTTACCGATAATGTCTGAACAAACATTGATTTACTCCGCTAAAACTACTTGCAATAAGGTGTTATTAGGAATGATAATACGAATTATTTTTAATTGAGTGTTTATGCCATCAATACTTCTTGCAGATTCAAACTTGCAGCTATGCGATTACTTAGAAAATTTTTTATCTGGGGAGTCGTATCACGTCTATATAGCAAATGACGGTGAAAAGGTTATGGAAATCTTAAGTGAAGTAAGTATAGATATACTTTTGCTTGATGTGATGATACCCAAAATAAATGGATTGAAAATAGCGCAACGAGTATGTAAACGTTTTTCAACACCCATCTTAATGTTTTCAAGTAGGAGTGATGAAGCTTCAGTTATTGAATTTTTTAAAGCAGGTGCAGATCAATACTTACCTAAGCCTTTCAAAGACACTGAATTGTTAATGCGTATTCAGTCATTACTTAGGCGCGTATCGTTAGAACGAACACGATACAAATACAGCACACCCAGTGATGATTTTGAGGAGAACATTTCACGGTTACCCTTTACAAATACGGAAGCAGACATAGTAAATTACCTTATGAAAAATAAAGGTAAAGCTATTTCAAAGAAGGAATTACAGGTAAGTGTATTAAGACGTGATTTTTATGAGTTTGATAGAAATTTAGATATGCATATTAGTAATATCCGTAGGAAAATGACATTATCCGGTTATTCAAAAAGCGTAATTTCAACAGTAAGAAGTGAAGGGTATCGGTTTGAAATAAAACAATAATAGCCTTGATTATTACATCTCACAGAGAAGGTGCCTTCTAGAGCAAGAATATTAAAGTAAAAACTCCCAGTTTAAAACATATCCTCAGACATGCCTATCTAAATGCTAAAAGGTAATTAAATCGTTAACGAGTAAGCCCAATCTGAACTGTTCAAATTAATTGATAATACTAAACAGATGCTCGGGGTTATTCGATGGTATTTAAGTTTATACAATAGCTATATCATCAATTAGACGCAGATTTAGGGGAACATCATCAAGAGTAAATAAATCACTCACCACATCACCAGAACTGAATGGTCTTCATCAAGACTCAAATAGCCCACAGGTTTTATTTATTTTATATATAAAGGTAGCAATTATGACATCAGTAAAAAACAGCTGGAATAGCAGTATCAAGAATGGTGAATACCAACGTAAGGAATCGCAGTTTAGACATTGGATCACTGCTGATGGCAGCGCCGGCATAAGTGGAAGTGAAGGGTTTAAAGCCGAAGCGGACCGTTATCATTTATATGTATCGCTCGCTTGCCCTTGGGCGCATCGAACCTTAGTTTTCCGTCAATTAAAGGGACTGGAAGAGTTAATTACTGTGAGTGTAGTGCACCCAGATATGCATGCTCAAGGTTGGAGCTTTAGCCATGATGAAGAGTCTGCAAAGCTTTATGGTACAACAGGCGATGATTTATACGGTGATAAGTTTATTGGCGATAAATACCTAGCACAATATGCTGATTACAGCGGCGTTAATAGCGTACCTATTTTATGGGACAAGAAAAATAAAGTCATTGTCAATAATGAGTCATCTGAAATTATCCGCATGTTCAATAGTGCCTTTAATGATCTGACCGGAAATACAGTAGATTTTTATCCGAGGCATTTACACTCAAAAATTGACGAAATTAATGACTTGGTTTATCACAATATTAATAATGGTGTCTATAAAACAGGTTTTGCTACAACACAAAAAGCTTACGATGGTAATGTAAAATCATTATTCTCTGCGTTAGATAGTGTTGAAACAATACTTGCCAATAATAGGTATTTAACAGGTAGTACATTGACCGAAGCAGATTGGCGTTTATGGGTTACCTTAGTCCGTTTTGATTCGGTATATCATACGCACTTTAAATGTAACTTGCGGTTAATTGAGCAATACAGCAACATTTACAACTTTATGTTAGAGCTGTATCAAATGCCTAACATTGCTAACACGGTCAATGAAGCGCATATAAAACGTCATTATTATGCCAGCCATTTATCCATAAACTCTTACGGTATTGTACCTGTTTCACATACGCAAAATTGGACAGTAGCTCATCATAGGGATGAGCAATTTAGCCACTATGTCGAGAGTCAGATCACAAAGGAACTAACGGCTTAAAGTCATTGAAAAACGGCCATAACTAATGGCTGTTTTTCAATCGTTAGAAGTAGGGAACAAGCAGCTAGTTAAATTGCTATTGGTTAGATAATATTGAAACTAACTGTTTTAAACCTTTACCTTTGTTTGATATTTTCC